>OCTW011612481.1_pt1 | contig 49672 bp, 51 predicted proteins | sample 1539671 | NCBI WGS metagenome assembly OCTW01 (sample SAMN02144230, study PRJEB22623) | gut metagenome | biome: sheep rumen | host: Ovis aries | place: New Zealand
GGCAAGCAAAACCAGAACTGCCGCAGGCAGGAGCCGGATGGATATTCTGTTTTCATGAGTCTTATTTTTCATGGATTTTCCTGTGCTATCTGTTGATGCCACGGCCAAAAGGCCATTAAAACGGTGACAGCGGTTTCAGGCCACATAAACAAGAGGGATCCGGATGGAGAAGGTTGTTCCTTCCCCGGCCTTGCTTGTCACGCGGATCGCGCCCCGGTGCAGCACGATGGCCCGCCTGGTAATGGCCAGACCGAGACCCGTGCCGCCGATCTCTCTGGAGTGACTCTTGTCCACGCGATAGAACCGTTCAAAGATATGGTCGATGGAATCCTCCGGGATTCCTATTCCGGAGTCTGAAATCGTTACATAGAAATATTTCCGGTCCGCATTCATAGAGGTGCGGACCCATCCGCCCTCCGGCTTATTGTATTTAATCGCGTTTTCAATAATGTTGGAGAAGGCCAGGGTCAGCTTTGTTTCGTCTATCTCCGCGGTTACGGGGCGGAAGCTGTCAAGAATCAGCTGTACATGCTGTTTTTCCGCAATCGGACGGAGCCGTTTCATGATTTTTTCCAGAAGCTCGTTGATATTGGTTTCTTCCATATGAGTGTCCGAGGCTTTCCGGTCCATTTTTACCAGAGAAAGAAGATCGGAGATAATGCTGTTTTCCCGGTCAATTTCTTCCGATATATCCTGCATGAATTCCTGATACATCTCTTTCGGGGCATCCGGATTCATATTCAGGGAATCCGCGAGCACTTTCATGGAGGCCAGCGGGGTTTTCAGCTCGTGGGAGACATTGGACACAAACTCCTCACGGGAATCATCCACGGCTTTCACACGGGTCAGCATTCGGTTGAAGGCGTCGGAGATCAGCTCCGTCTCGGCGTAGTCGTCAATTTGAAGGGATTCATTTTCAAACCCGTCAGAAACACCCTCAATCCCGTCCGTTATTTTCTGGAAGGGACGGACTAATACGCCGGACATCCAGAGACCGAAGATCAGAACCAGCACAATGGTAATGCCTAGAATCAGGGAGCCGCGGGCTTCCAGAACGCCTCTGCTGGCGTGAATCTCCGCAGTGGAGACACTTACCAGGAGCACGCCCAGAACCTTCTGGCTGTCGGAGGCCGTGTCCCGGATGCGGACCGTCATTTCCAGATACTGGTTTTTTTCATCGTACTGGCTGGTTTCCTTCCCGCGCAGGCAGTCAATTACTTCCGGGGAGAGAGAATATTTGCCGGTGTCCAGATTATAGGAATCCATGATGACTCTGCTGTCGCCGTTCATGACCAGAATACGGCCGCCGTAGATGCTGGTAAGCATGTTAATGGCACCGTTGACGACCTCATCCCCGGTGTTTTCCAGAAAATTTCTTTTGACAAGCTGGTCAACCAGAAGGTCGCACTGGTTGCGCACAATGACACTCCGCTGGTTGATCGCCCTGGTCTCGTAGCTCTGCACTACGACGATTTCCACGACAAGCGCGGAGACGATACCCACCACAAAAAGAAGAATCATAATACGGAAGCGAATGCTCCGGAAGAATGTGAATTTACCGTGACGTTTCATTTGTTCAGCCATAAACCTACTATAACACCGACAAAAAGAATTGACAATTTCAGGAGGCTGATTTACAGTTAAGGCAACAGAAAAAATTCTATGCAGCAGAGACAGAGAGCACAGCATGGATGCAGATTTGCTTTTCCTTCGGGGAATAGGGAAATCTGTATTTTGCTGTGCTTTTTCTTGTTTCATTTTAGAAGGAGTGTGGAAGGGATGTATGATGCGGTAATTATCGGCGCCGGTGTCTCCGGCAGTGCAGCAGCCAGGGAGCTTTCCCGTTTCAGAGGAAATTTCTGCGTACTGGAAAAAGAGGAGGATGTATGCTGCGGCACCTCCAAGGCAAACAGCGCCATCGTCCACGCAGGTTTTGACGCGCCGGAAGGATCGCTGATGGCAGAGCTGAATGTGGAGGGAAACCGTATGATGGGGGAACTGTCGGAGGAACTGGATTTCCCATTTCAGAGGATCGGTTCTCTGGTGATCTGCACAGAGGAACACGACAGGGGAAAGTTGCAGGAACTTCTGGAGAGAGGCAGAGCCAACGGTGTTCCGGATCTCAGAATCATAGAGAAAGAGGAACTAAGGGAGATGGAGCCTAATGTTTCGGATGATGCGGTGGCCGCTCTTTACGCGCCGACCGGCGGAATCGTGTGTCCCTTCCTTCTGAATATCGCAATGGCGGAAAACGCCGCAGTCAACGGGGTTGAATTCCGCTTCAATACGAAGGTGAACGGAATCAAGAAAACGGAAAAAGGATTCTGCATTCAGACAAATAACGGAGATGTCTCAGCCAGAACGGTGATCAATGCCGCGGGTGTCTACGCAGATGTCATTCACGGAATGGTCAGCAGAGAAAAAATACACATCACGCCCAGGAAGGGAGAGTATTACCTGCTGGATAAAAGCGCCGGAAAGCATGTTTTCCACACGGTCTTCTCACTTCCGACAAAAATGGGAAAAGGAGTTCTGGTCACTCCTACGGTTCACGGAAACCTGCTGGTCGGCCCGACGGCAGTGGATATCGAGGACAGGGAAGGAGTAAATACCACGGCGTCCGGTCTTGCGGAGGTCGCCGCAAAAGCATCCGGATCTGTAAAAAATGTGCCGCTGCGTTCGGTTATTACATCCTTTGCGGGACTGCGCGCGCATGAGGATCGTCATGAATTTATTGTGCGGGAGGCGGAGGATGCTCCCGGATTTGTGGACTGCGCGGGAATTGAATCTCCGGGTCTTACGGCAAGCCCTGCCATCGGAAAAAGAGCTGCTTCTATTATCAGAGGCATCCTGCATCTGGAAAGCGATCCGGAGTTCTGCGGCACAAGAAAGGGAATTCTGAATCCGTCCAGACTGAGTAAGGAGGAGAGAAACGAGCTGATCCGGAAGCATCCGGAGTATGGAACGATCATCTGCCGCTGTGAGAGCATCTCCGAGGGAGAGATTCTGGATGCCATTCACCGCCCCCTGGGGGCAAAATCACTGGACGGTGTAAAACGAAGAGTACGGGCAGGAATGGGGCGCTGCCAGGCAGGATTCTGCTCTCCCAAAGTCATGGAAATACTGGCAAGAGAGGTTCCGGGACTGAGGATGGATCAGGTGACAAAAAGCGGCGGCGCTTCCGGCCTGATTGTCGGGACGGACAAGGACAGACTGTAGGAGGGGTAAGTGATGAGCGAATATAAGCAGGCGGATATTGTAATTATCGGCGGAGGTCCTGCCGGTCTGGCTGCCGCGGCAGCCGCACGGGATGCGGGGGAAGACAGCATTCTGATCCTTGAGAGAGACAGCAGGCTGGGAGGAATTTTGAATCAGTGCATTCATAACGGATTCGGGCTGCATACCTTTGAGGAGGAACTGACCGGACCGGAGTACGCGCAGCGGTTTATCGACATGGTCGAGGAGAGAAAGACCGACTATAAGCTGAATACAATGGTTTTAAGCATCGGCAGGGATAAGGTTGTCACTGCCATGAACCGGGAGGATGGCCTGTTTCAGGTGCAGGCAAAGGCTGTCATTCTGGCCATGGGCTGCCGGGAGCGTCCGAGAGGAGCTCTGAATATTCCGGGGTACCGTCCGGCAGGAATCTTTACGGCGGGAACCGCCCAGAGGCTGGTGAATATCGAAGGCTATCTGCCCGGACGTGAGATTGTGATTCTCGGTTCGGGAGACATCGGTCTGATTATGGCGAGGAGAATGACGCTGGAAGGCGCAAAGGTTAAGGTCGTGGCAGAGCTGATGCCTTATTCCGGCGGTCTGAAACGGAACATTGTGCAGTGTCTGAATGATTTCAATATTCCTCTGAAACTGAGTCATACGGTTGTGGATATCAGGGGGAAAAAACGGGTGGAAGGAGTGACGATTGCCCAGGTAGATTCTCACGGAAAACCGATACCGGGAACGGAGGAGGACTATACCTGCGACACGCTGCTTCTCTCCTGCGGTCTGATCCCGGAAAACGAGCTCTCCGCCCAGATGGGCGTGGAGATGAACCCGGTCACAAAAGGACCGATGGTCAACGAGAGCCTGGAGACAAATGTAGAGGGAGTCTTTGCGTGCGGCAATGTCCTTCATGTCCATGACCTTGTGGATTTTGTGTCCGAGGAGGCGGAGAATGCGGGGAGAAACGCCGTAAAGTATGTGCGTGCCATGGGATGCCCGGAAGGCGGGAAGAAAACGGAGGCAGTCCCGGTTCTGGCCACAGACGGCGTCCGATATACGGTTCCTGTCTGCGTCCGTCCGGATTATATGGACGACAGGCTGATTGTCAGGTTCCGGGTGGGGAATGTCTACAGGGATCATTATATTGCCGTTTACCTGAATGATGAGAGAATTCTTCACCGGAAACGGCAGATTCTTGCTCCGGGCGAGATGGAACAGGTAATTTTGGACAGGGAAAAGCTGAGGAACGTACCGGATCTGAGACAGATCAGAGTCTGCCTGGAAAAGGATTGAGGATAGATGCGATGCCAGAAGGCGCGCAGAATGGAGAGCAGCATGGAAAAAAGAGAACTGACGTGTATCGGCTGCCCGATGGGCTGTCAGATTACGGTGGAGATGGACGGGAAAGAAGTTAAGGATATCCAGGGATATACCTGCAAAAGAGGAAAGATCTATGCGCAGAAGGAGGTGACAAACCCGACCAGGATCGTGACTTCAACGGTGCGGGTAACAGGAAATCCGGAGGTACCGGTGATTTCCGTAAAAACCGCGCAGGATATTCCGAAGGCTGAAATCTTCGACTGTGTAAGGGCGCTGAAAAATGTAACGGCTGTTTCGCCTGTAAAAATCGGCGATGTCATCCTGCATGATGTCTGCGGCACAGGGGTCGATGTTATCGCGACAAAGTCTGCCTGAGTTCACAGATTTCACTTATTTGGAACACAAAATCCGCACAGATTCGTCGGAAATCAAACACATTCCTTTTTTATTCTGATAATCAGAAAGCGGCACCTGAGACAGAGGTGCGGTTCATGAAACAGAAAGAAAGGAATGACAGATATGACATACGATTTCAGGGAAAATCATGAGAGAAACCGGGACGAGGAACTGGCAGAAAAAAGAAGAGCGGCAGAAAGACGCCAGGCATCCCGCCGGAGATCTATAAGGAAAAGATGGATCGGCATAATATCCGGCGGCCTGGTATTCGGGCTGGCGGCAGGTGTCACCTCCTATGGAGTGAATGCCGCGGCGCAGCTGCGGAACAGCTCTTCCACAGCGTCCACGGCCTCCCTGGCGGCGGGAACCGCTACGGGTACCAACGGAGACAGCTCCACCGCAGAGCTTGCCAGCGAGACGACATCGGGAAGCGGCGGGACGCAGACGGTTGCGGAGGTAGCCGCAGAGGACATGCCTTCCCTGGTGACGATTTCGACACTCAGCGTCCAGGAGATGCAGAGCTTCTTCGGAGGAACCCGGCAGTATGAGGCGGAGGGAGCCGGAACCGGTGTGATTGTGGCGGAAAACGATGATACGATTTATATTGCGACAAACAATCATGTCATCGAGGGCGCGACGCAGATTTCCGTCGGTTTTGCGGATGAATCGGTTGTCTCCGGCCAGATCGTAGGAACCGATACCGATAACGATCTGGCGGTGGTAGCGGTCAGCAAATCCGATCTCAGCGACAGCACGAAGAGCCAGATCAGCGTCATTAAAATCGGGGACTCCGACCAGATAGCACTGGGAGACCAGGTAGTTGCCATTGGAAACGCACTGGGCTACGGGCAGTCTGTAACCAGCGGATATATCAGTGCGTTGAACCGGGATCTGCAGCTTTCAGACGGACAGAATGTGTATAATTCCACAGGCCTGATTCAGACGGACGCTGCGATTAACGCCGGAAACAGCGGCGGAGCCCTCCTGAACATGAATGGAGAACTGATCGGTATCAATGAGGCGAAGGGTTCGTCCACTTCCAGCGGGGCAACGGTTGACAACATGGGATATGCCATCCCCATGGCAAAAGCTATCCCGATCCTGCAGAATATCATCGGCAGCGCTGCCCAGCTGCAGACCTGATCCTGTCGCGGCGCGGCAGGGGAACGGCAGGCGTAATACCTGCCGCGTACAGGAAAAGGCGGGACTTTACAGATGAAAAGTAATAGGATATGATACTCCCATCGGGAGTATAAGGAGAAATACAGCTGACTGCTGGCTTTGCGCTCTGTTATACAGACCACGGCCGGCAGTCATTTTTTTGGGGAAAGGAAAGTCGAGGATCATATGAGGTGTCCTTATTGCGGCGAAAATAACCCGGATGATGCAAGAAGGTGTTCGAACTGCGGATGCCGCCTGGATAAAGTGCGGGAAAAGAAAAAGGAAAAAAATATTCTCGCCTATGGGATTATTCTGGTCATTGTCATTCTTGCCGCCGGAATTGCGGCCATGTTCCTGGTTTCAGATCTGCTGAAGAAGAATGAATCGCAGGAAGCCAGCCTGCCATCCAAGGTAAAAATTACGATGACTTCGACGCCGGAACCTACACAAGAGGCGGTTGTCTCAGAAACGCCGACGCCGGAACCTACCGAAGAAGTCAGCGCTCTCTCCTCTGTTTCCTCTTCTTCGGGAGGAAACAGCACAGGCTCCGGGGCTGTCAAGGCGGAGCTTGTAGATGATAACCGGAAATCGGAAATGAGCCTGATGGGATTCAGTCAGGTTACGGTGGCTTCGGCTTCCGCTTCCTCGACCATTCAGCAGGATGGAATTGACAACACACCACATGTGATGACGGATGGAAGCACCTATTCCTGCTGGCAGGAAGGTGTGGACGGAGACGGGCTGGGAGAAAATGTCACCTATCAGTTTGACAGGGAATATAAGGTGAAGTTTCTGGTTCTCCGTCTCGGAAACTGGTACAATGCCGGTGATGGGATTGATTATTATACAAGAAATAACCGGCCGGAGAAAATGACATTTATCCTGGGGGATCAGAGCTTTGACGTTACTTTCCCGGATGAGCAGAGGGAATTCTGTGTCGAATTCTCCAAGGAGGTTCCGGCTTCCTCTCTGAAAATGGTGATAGACAGCGTTTATCAGGGAACCGATTACGCGGATACCTGCATCAACGAAGTAGATGTCTACGGATATTGACGGGAAGCAGGCGGAGAAGAGATGGCAAAAGAAGCGAAAACCAACGCGATGCGTATGCTGGACAGACAGAAAATCCCCTATGAAGTTCTGCAGTATGAATGCGATAACTTTATAGACGGGATGCACTGCGCCCGGGAAACCGGCCAGCCGGTGGAACAGTCCTATAAAACGCTGGTCTGTGTGGGAAAAAGCGGTCAGCACTATGTTTGCGTGGTTCCGATTGCGATGGAGATCGATTTAAAGGAAGCCGCACGGCAGACAGGGGAAAAATCTCTGGAGCTTATCCACGTCAAAGACATTACCGCCCTGACCGGATATGTGCGCGGAGGCTGCAGCCCGATCGGGATGAAAAAGCAGTTTCCCACTGTTCTGGACAGCTCGGCGGAACAATTTGACAGAATTTATATCAGCGGAGGAAGAATCGGACTGACGCTCTGCCTTGCCCCCGGAGACGTTCTGAAGGTCTGCCGCGGCAAATACGGAGCGATAGCCATGGCGCCGCCGGAGTCCCGGCAGGAGTAGAAACCGGCACCCGCGAAGCATTTTCTGTCTGGACTTATGGGGAAAACTGTGCTACGATTCTGCCGTAGTGATGCAGTCAGATATTTGTTATAGATAGAGAACACAGGAGGACAGCGAGATGAAACTTACACATATTAAAAACGTAGATGAATTTTTCAAGGTTGTTGACAGCTGCAAGGGACGTGTAGAGCTTGTTACCGGAGAGGGAGACAGACTGAACCTCAAGTCAAAGCTCAGCCAGTATGTTTCTCTGGCAAATATTTTCGCAAAGGATTCCGAGATTCCGGAGATGGAGATTGTGGCGTCTGAGCCGGAAGATATCGATAAGCTGATGAAGTTTATGATTCAGGGCTGAAAAAAACGTAAGATTGGTTTTTGCAGAGACGAGGGCCGGAAACCTTCGTCTCTTTTGCGCGGAAGAAAGGAAATGGCTATGGCTACAAAAATAGATGTAATTTCAGGATTTCTTGGTGCGGGAAAAACCACGCTGATCCGGAAGCTGCTGATGGACGCGCTGAAAGGGCAGCAGGTGGTCCTGATCGAGAATGAATTCGGTGAGATCGGCATAGACGGCGGATTTCTGAAGGATGCCGGAATACAGATCCGGGAGATGAACTCCGGATGCATCTGCTGTTCGCTTGTCGGAGATTTCGGCACGGCGCTGAAAGAGGTTGCGGACAAGTATCATCCGGACAGGATTATGATCGAACCCTCCGGAGTGGGTAAGCTTTCAGATGTCATCCGCGCCGTAGAGCGGAATACCGGAGAGGGCATGGTGCTCAATTCGGCGACGACCGTCGTAGACGTCACAAAATGCAGGATGTATCTGAAAAACTTTGGGGAGTTCTTTAAAAACCAGGTAGAGGCGGCAGGTACCATCATCCTCAGCCGCATGGATACGGATAAGGCAAAACCGGAAACGGTGGAGGAAGCGCTGAAGCTCATCCGGGAACTGAATCCTTCTGCCACTGTCATTACCACGCCGGTGGAGGAGCTTGGCGGGAAAAAAGTCCTCAGCACCATGGAGGGAAACAAGATCGACCTTACCCTTGTAGAGGATGAGGATGACGAGGAAGAGGAACACCACCACCACGAGCACGAAGAGGGGCATCATCACCACGGGCATCAGGAGCACGAGGAGGAACATCACCACCACGAGCATCATGAGCATGAAGAGGAGTGCTGCCACGATCATGACGGGCATGAGGCGTGCGGCTGCGGCCATCACCACCATCATCACCACGATGCGGACGAGGTATTTACAAGCTGGGGTCAGGAGACGATCCGCAGATATACAAAAGAGGAAATCCAGTCTGTGCTGGAGAAGCTTTCCGCAGATGATTCCTACGGAACGATCCTTCGGGCAAAGGGAATGGTAGAAGGCCCCGAAGGAAAGTGGATTTATTTTGACATGGTGCCCGGCGAAGCAGATGTCCGCGAAGGAGAACCGGAATATACCGGAAGGCTCTGCGTGATCGGCTCCGATCTGAAAGAGGACGGACTGAAGGAGCTTTTCGGGCTGTAAGCCATACAGGAGAGGGCAGAATGAACGAGGAAGAAATTGAAGTCCCCATTTATCTGATCACCGGATTTTTGGAGAGCGGAAAGACGTCTTTTCTGAATTTTACGCTCCGGCAGGATTATTTTCAGCTGGAAGAACCGACCCTTCTGATTAATACGGAAGAAGGGGAGGAGACCTATGACGCGAAGGATCTGCTGAAGTATCATACACTGGTGGAAAATGCTACAGAGCAGGATCAGTTTAATGTAAAGCTTTTGCGTCAGTACCAGCGTCAGCACAATCCCGGCCGTGTCGTTCTGGAATACAATCCGTTCTGGAGCGTGGCCTCCCTGGAGGCTATGAAGCTTCCGGACGGATGGGGGATTGTTCAGAAGATTGTGATTGTAGACGCCAGTACGTTCCAGGTGTACATGAATAATATGAAATCCCTGTTTGTGGAAATGGTCAGGAATGCGGACATGGTGCTGTTTAACCGCAGCTCCGCCGATCTTCCGCTGGCCAATTTCCGGAGAAGCGTAAAGGTAGTAAGTCCGGGATGCTCCGTGGAGTTTGCCGGAGAAAACAATGAGCCCGTCGATATTTTTGAAGATGATGTTCCTTACGACATTACGCAGGATCCGATTGTGATCGACGATATTGACTATGGCATTTTTTATGTGGATATGAGGGACAATCCGGAGCGATACGACGGAAAGCTGGTTCGTTTCCGTGCCAGGGTTCTGAAAAGCAGCCGGACAGATGCCGACATTTTTATGCCGGCAAGGCCGGCAATGACCTGCTGCGCGGAGGATGTCCAGTATATCGGCTATATCTGTCACAGCAAAAACGCCCGCAGGCTGACGGAGGGGAGCTGGATTGAACTGACCGCCCGTGTGAAGTGGGAATATGTGGATCTGGCCGGAGAAGAGGAACCGGTCTTTTACGCGAAAAGCATCCAGGCGGCCAGGGCGCCGGAGGATGAGATGGTTTACTTTAACTGACGGGAGAAAACATGTATCTGGTAGCAGGCCTGGGCAATCCGGGAGCAAAATATGAGGGAACCAAACATAACATGGGGTTCGATGTAATCTCAGAGCTGGCGGATGCCTGGCATATTCCGTCCTCCGGCATTTCCATGAAGGGAATGTACGGCACAGGGAGGATCGGAGCGGAAAAGGTGATCCTTCTGAAGCCGATGACCTATATGAATCTGAGCGGAGAAGCCGTGCAGGCATTTGTCCGCTACTATAAGCTGGACCCGGAAACGCAGCTGATCGTGGTCTATGACGATATTGATCTGGAACCGGGAAAAATCCGTATCCGGGAGAAGGGGAGCGCCGGAAGCCACAACGGAATGAAAAGCGTGATCAGCTGTCTCGGCACAAACCGGTTTGTCCGTGTCCGCGTGGGAATCGGCGCAAAACCGCCCAGGTGGGATCTGGCGGATTATGTTCTTGCTCCCTTTGACAGAGAGAGCCGGGAACTGGCGGACGCAGGCGTACGGGATGCGGCAAAGGCGGTGGAAATGATCATCGGAGGACAGACCGACCGCGCCATGAATCTGTACAATCAGCGGGGCAGCTGAACAAACAGCTGCCTGTTTTATATGCTGGAAGGAACACGACATTATGCCAATGAAAGCACTGCTGCAGCCGCTGGAGGCTGTGGCGGGATTTGATGACCTGAAAAAACAGCTGAAGAAAGAGCTGGGAATCGTTTCGGTCTATGGCTGTCTGGATTCGCAGAAGGCGAATCTTGCGGCTGCCCTTGCGCAGGGAAGAACAGCGCTTCTGGTCGCGGAGAATGAGCGGAAGGCCAGGGAGCTGTATAAGGACATGAGGCTGTACAGCCGGAATGTTTTCTACTGTCCGCGAAGAGATCTGATTTTTTTTCAGGCGGATATATCCGGAAATCTGCTGACCCGTCAGAGGATGCAGGCTTTCCGGGCACTTGCGGAGCAGGAGAATGCCATCATCGTCACCAGTACAGGGGGGTGTATGGACTATCTCCTGCCTGTTCGCGTGCTGAAAAACAAACGTCTGAGAATTCAGGCGGGGGAAGAGCTGGAACTTACAGGGCTTACCCGGAAGCTGGCGGAACTCGGCTACGAGCGGTTCGGCGAGGTGGACGCGGCCGGACAGTTTGCGGTCCGGGGAGATATCCTGGATATTTTTCCGCTTACGGAGGAGAATCCATGGAGAATCGAATTTTTCGGGGATGAAGTGGATTCGATACGCAGCTTCGATCCGGAAAGCCAGCGCTCGATTGAAAATCTGCAGGATATTGTTCTTTATCCGGCCTCGGAAGAACCGGGACAGGAGGAAGGAGAACCGTCCCGTGCGGATTTTTACAGAAGTCTTACGGATTCCCTGCCGGATTATCTTCCGGATGACGGTCTGCTGATTCTGGATGAACCGGCCAGAATAGCGGAGAGCGCCGAAGCTATTTTTCTGGAATACCAGGAAGCCATGAAACACCGTCTGGAGGAGGGGAAAATTGCCCTGGAGGCCGCAAACCGTATGCTTTCCCCGGCTCTTATGGAGAGTGTGTGGGAGAGACACCATACGGCTGCCGTGAGCCTGATGCAGCTCCGGCAGGGGACGGCTGTCCTTTCCGGAGAATATAGTGTTCTTGCCCGGTCGCTGAGTCCGTACAACAACCAGTTCCCCATGCTGGTGAAGGATCTGAAGAAATGGAAGAGAAGCGGCTACCGGGCTGTCCTGCTTTCCGCCTCCAGGACGAGAGGAAAAAGGCTTGTGGAGGATCTTCGCGGCGAGGATCTGAATGCTGTCTACAGTGAGGATGAGGACAGGATTCTGCAGCCGGGAGAGATTCTTGTCACCTACGGAAATGCCAGGCGGGGATTTGAATATCCCATGCAGAAATTTGTCCTGATCACAGAAACGGACATTTTCGGCGCGGAGCAGAAAAAGAAGAGAAAGAAAACTGTCAGGAACGGAGAAAAAATCCACAGTTTTTCGGAGCTCTCGGTGGGAGATTTTGTGGTTCATGAAAGCCATGGACTGGGAATTTACCGGGGCATTGAGAGCGTAGAAGTGGATCATGTGGCCAAGGATTATATCCGCATTGAATATTCCGGCGGAAGCAGCCTCTATGTTCCGGCGACTTCCCTGGAGGTGCTGCAGAAATACTCTGGTTCGGAGGGTCATCACCCCAGGGTAAATAAACTCGGCGGGAAGGAATGGGATAAAACCCGCAGCAGAGTAAAAGGTGCGGTAAAGGATATCGCCGAGGATCTCGTGAAGCTCTATGCTGCCCGTCAGGGAGAGTCCGGGTATCAGTACGGACCGGACACAGAGTGGCAGAGAGAATTTGAAGAAATGTTTCCGTTTGAGGAGACGGACGATCAGCTGGCGGCCATTGAGGACACCAAAAGGGACATGGAGAGCGGAAAAATCATGGACCGGCTGATCTGCGGAGATGTGGGCTACGGAAAAACGGAGATAGCTATCCGCGCCGCCTTTAAGGCCGTTCAGGAAAACAAGCAGGTTGTGCTTCTGTGCCCGACTACAATTCTTGCCCAGCAGCATTACAATACATTTGTACAGCGGATGAAGGATTTTCCTGTCCGGATTGACATGCTCAGCCGTTTCCGGACGGCCGCGCAGCAGAAAAAAACCATCGCGGATGTAAAAAAGGGCATGGTGGATATTCTGATCGGCACGCACCGTGTTCTCTCCAAAGACATTGTGTTTAAGGATCTGGGACTTCTGATCATAGACGAGGAGCAGCGCTTCGGGGTTAAGCATAAGGAACGGATCAAGCAGATGAAAAAAAACGTGGACGTCCTGACGCTGTCGGCGACGCCCATACCCAGGACACTTCACATGAGCCTGATCGGAATCCGGGACATGAGCGTTCTGGAGGAACCGCCGCTGGACCGCATGCCTGTCCAGACCTATGTCATGGAATATGACGAGGAAATGGTCAGGGAAGCGATCAGCCGGGAGCTGGCCAGGGACGGGCAGGTTTATTATGTCTATAACCGTGTCAATGATATTGCGGATGTGGCTGCCCGTATACGCGCTCTGGTTCCGGAGGCCAATGTGGCGTTCGCCCACGGCCAGATGAAGGAGCAGGAGCTGGAGAGCATCATGTATGACTTTATCAACGGAGATATTGATGTGCTGGTATCTACGACGATCATCGAGACCGGCATGGATATTTCCAATGTCAATACCCTGATTATCTGCGATGCGGACCGCATGGGACTGTCACAGCTTTATCAGCTCCGCGGACGCGTGGGGCGGTCTAACCGGAATGCCTACGCGTTTCTGATGTATCGGAAGAACAAGATGCTGAAGGAAGAGGCGGAGAAACGGCTGCATGCCATCCGTGAGTTTACGGAGCTTGGAAGCGGGGTCCGCATAGCCATGCGCGATCTGGAGATCCGGGGTGCCGGAAACCTTCTTGGGGCAGAGCAGCACGGGCATATGGAAGCGGTCGGCTATGACCTTTACTGCAAAATGCTCAGCGAAGCGGTGCGGGAAGCGAAGGGAGAAGAGATTCAGGAGGATTTTGAGACATCGGTGGACCTGGCCATCAATGCTTTTATTCCCGCATCCTACATCCCGGAGGAAGGACAGAAGCTGGAGCTGTACAAACGGATCGCCGGGATAGAAAATCAGGAGGAAGCGGAGGATATGCTGGATGAGCTTCTGGACCGCTTTGGAGAACCGCCCCTCAGTGTCCGGAGCCTGATGGATGTTGCGGTGGTAAAGGCGGCCGCCCACCGCGCGTGGATCACGGAAATCCGGCAGACCGGAGAGGAAATCAGGATTTCCTTTTTTGAGAGAGCCAGGCTGAATCCGGCTGTTTTTCCGGCGCTGATGGCGGAGGAACAGTACCGGAATTGTCTTTTCTTCCATATGGGAAAACCGCCGTATCTGATCTACCGGCCAAAGGGAACAGACAGAAGGCCGGAGAACGTTCTGAAAAAACTGAGGGAACTTTGCGGGAAGCTGACCGGGCCGGTAGAAAATCAGGGGTAACACAGAAGGCAAAGCGGCCGCTGCGTGGCGGCTGCGGACCGCCGGATGGAAAGAAAGCAAAAGAATCTGAGGAAAAATTTGATGGATATTATTAGGAAAATTTCCGGGGAACTGCAGATCCGCCAGGAGCAGACTGCCGCCGCCGTGAAGCTGATCGACGAGGGATGTACGATCCCGTTTATCGCCCGGTACCGGAAGGAGGCAACAGGTTCTCTGAATGATGAGCAGCTCCGGAATCTGGGGGAGAGGCTGGTCTATCTGCGGAACCTGGAGGAGCGCAGGAAATCGGTGCGCGGAAGCATTGAGGAGCAGGGAAAACTGACTCCGGAGCTGGACCGGGCGATTGCTGCCGCGGAGACCATGGTGGCGCTGGAGGATCTCTACCTGCCTTACCGGCAGAAAAGACGAACCCGCGCCTCAATTGCGAAGGAAAGAGGACTGGAGCCTCTGGCGGACCGGATTCTTGCCCAGGCGGCGGACTTCCGGCCGGAGAAAGAGGCGGAAGCCTTTGTCAATCCGGAGAAGGATGTGGCGGATGCGCCAAGTGCGCTGGCGGGCGCCTCCGATATTTTGGCGGAACGATTTTCTGAAGAGGCGGAAGTCCGTGCCGAGATTCGCTCGAAGACACGGAATTCCGGAATTCTTTCTGTTTCCGCGAAAAAACCGGAGGAAAAATCTGTTTATGAAATGTATTACGATTTTCAGGAGCCGGTGAGAAAAATAGCAGGCTACCGTGTTCTGGCCATAAACAGGGGCGAGAAGGAGAAAATTCTGAACGTCCGGCTGGAAGAGCCGGAAGAGGAGATTTTACGGTACATGCAGAGGCGGTTTATTACCGGGGACAACCCGGAGGCGGCAGAGCTACTCGAAGAAGCCATCCGGGACAGCTGTTCCCGTCTGCTTGCTCCGGCGATTGAGAGGGAAATACGAAAAGAGCTGACGGAGCGGGCGGAAGAAGGGGCTATGAAGGTGTTTGCAAAAAACCTGCAGCAGCTGCTCATGCAGCCGCCGATTGCCGGACAGGTTGTTCTGGGCTGGGATCCCGCGTTCCGGACAGGCTGCAAGCTGGCAGTGGTGGACGCCACAGGGAAGGTTCTGGACACCGCGGTTATCTATCCGACGGCTCCTACCAATCCGGCAAAAATCGCAGCGGCGAAGGAAACGCTGAAAAGGCTGATCCGAACGTATCAGGTTACCCTGATCTCCGTGGGAAACGGGACTGCGTCCAGGGAGTCGGAGCAGTTTATTGTGGAGTTTCTGAAGGAAATTCCGGAAAAGATTTCTTATGTGATCACCAATGAGGCAGGCGCTTCCGTGTATTCAGCCAGCAGCCTGGCGACCGAGGAATTCCCGGAATTTGATGTGGGACAGAGAAGCGCAGCTTCGATTGCCAGGAGGGTGCAGGATCCGCTGGCGGAGCTGGTGAAAATAGATCCGAAATCCATCGGTGTCGGGCAGTACCAGCACGACATGAACCAGAAACGTCTCGGAGAAGTTCTGGGAGGAGTGGTCGAGAGCTGTGTAAACCGGGTCGGCGTGGATCTGAATACGGCGTCAGCCCCTCTGCTGGAGTATGTATCCGGGATTTCCGGGACGACGGCTAAAAATATTGTAAAATACCGGGAAGAGAACGGATCGTTCCGATCCCGGAAAGAGCTTCTGAAGGTCCCCAAGCTGGGGCCGAAGGCCTTTGAGCAGTGCGCGGGATTCCTCCGGATCCGCGGCGGAACGAACCCGCTGGACGCGACGGCTGTCCATCCGGAGAGCTACGGGGCAGCGGAAGCTTTTCTGAGAAAAGCAGGGCTGACGCCTGCGGACATTGCGAACGGCGGGCACGGAACCCGCATCCGGGACTGCATGACGGCGGGGGCGCACAGCCGGGCGGAGGCGCAGCAAAACATCAGCAGATTCCTGAAACAGACGGCAGGGGAGCTGGACATCGGAGAGCTGACGCTTCGGGATATTATCTCCGAGATGATCCGGCCGGGCAGAGATCCCAGAGAGGATATGCCTAAACCGGTCCTGCGAAATGATGTTCTGGAGATGAAGGACCTGCGTCCGGGCATGATTCTGAAGGGAACGGTCCGGAACGTCATTGATTTCGGAGCTTTTGTGGACATCGGCGTCCATCAGGACGGACTGGTTCATATTTCGCAGATGACGGACAAAAAATTTGTCAGGCATCCCCTGGAGGTCGTAAGCGTGGGAGATGTCGTGGAGGTAAAAGTTCTCAGTGTGGATATGGAAAAGAAACGGATCGCCCTGAGCATGAACCTGTGAAATTTGAGCGAATTTTCCGAAATAAAAGTTGCCGAGCCTGCGCACTTGGACGTATACTCTATTTTTAGAACAGGGAGGATATAATTTTCATGAAGATGAACAGAAAAATGGCTGCCGCGGGACTGGCCGGCTGTATGATCGCCGGTATGCTTCTGTCCGGCTGCGGTACAAATGGAAAAGAAACCGCGATTAAGGTGAATGATGATGTGATTACGGTCGGGCAGGCAAACTTTTTCCTGCGCTACCAGCAGGCGCAGTCCACGTATATGATGCAGCAGTACGGTATGTATCAGTCCGGCGCGTCACTCTGGGATCAGGATTACACTGCTTCCAGCGATTCCTCTATTTCTACTTACGGGGATTCGCTCAAGGATTCCGCAAAGAACACACTGATTCAGGACATCTGCCTGAAGGAACACGCTGCGGATTATAATCTCGCTCTCAGTGATGAACTGAACAGCGCGCTCGATACGGCAGCGGAGAAAACCTACAGTGAAAATGAGGATACCATGAAAAAGCTTGGAACCAGTCAGGAAGATATCCGCTGCGTTCTGGAGCTGTCCTCTTACCAGTCGCTGATGTATGATTCCATGACGGCGGATGTAGATACAAACGTTTCCGACGATGATGCAAAGCAGTCCACCATTACCTATGCCAGGATTAATCTCACCAAACAGAATGACAGCGGTGACACGGTCAACGTGGATGATGATGCCAAGGCAAAATATAAGACAACCATGGAGGAGCTGCTGAAAGAAATACAGAAGGCGGATGATCCGGCAACGACGGATATCACCTCCCAGGCCAAGGCGCTTGACTCCGATAATATTGTTTCTTCCACCCTCAGCTATGGCAGCGACGACACGACTCTGCCGGATGCGGTCAAAGAGGCGGCGGCGACGCTGAAGGACGGCGAAGTCTACGACGGAGTCATTGATACCGGGGATTATTATTATGTTATCCGCATGGATGCGGTGCTTGACCGGGACGCGACAGATTCCAAAAAGGAGAGTATTGTCTCAGAGAGAAAGCAAAACGCGTATAACGACTTGTTAAAGAGCTGGACGGACGCGGCGGATGTCACACTTACCAATGCCTGGAATAAGCTGGAGGTGACAGACAAGGACGGGTATACCGTTTATGTTGCGCCGACAGATTCCGCGTCACAGAGCTCTGCATCCGGCACGGATTCCGCGACCTCTTCTTCTGCCGGGAGTGTGATCTCTTCATCGGCAGGCAGCGCAGGCAGTTCTTCGGTAAGCAGCTCTTCTGTGCAGTAATGGTTCTTCCCGGCCTTCGGCTTTCTGCCGGATGCAGGCAGACGCATATCGGCAGGAGACAGAAAGAAATATCCGGACTTCTTCAAAAAACCCGGTTATACTGGCAGATCAGACGGCCGTACCGCTGAGAAGGGAGATACTCATGAACAGACAGGAATTTCGCATGATGACCGAAAACCGTATTCTTCTTTTAGATGGCGCGACGGGAACTGAGATGATGAAGCGTGGGATGCCCAGGAATACCTGCGCGGAGGCATGGATTCTGGATCACGGAGATCTGCTGTTGGATCTGGAAAGAGCCTATGCGCAGGCCGGAAGCCAGGTGGTCTATGCCCCGACATTTTCCGCGAACAGGATCAGCCTGAAAAAGCACGGGCTGGAGAAGGATGTGGAGAGGCTGAACACCGGCCTGGTGGAGCTGGCCCGTAAGGCGGTTGGACAGGATGTGCTGGTGGCGGGCGATATGACAACGCCCGGTGAGCCGCTGGATCCGCTGGGAGATCTGCAAGAAGAAGAACTTTACGAGGCGTACCGTGAGCAGGCAGAGGCACTGTATCAGGCGGGCGCAGATCTGATTGTGGCCGAAACCCTGATGGCGCTCCGGGAGGCGGAGCTGGCGCTGCAGGCAGTTCGCTCTGTGTGCAGCCTTCCGTTTATGGCGACGATGACTGTCCAGGAGGATGGGAGAGCCTGGTTCGGAGGAACCGCGGAAGAGTTGGTGAAGAAAATGGCAGAACAGGGGGCGGATGCTGCGGGAATTAACTGCTCTTCCGGACCGCGGCAGCTGGAGCCGGTAGTCCGTGTGATGGCCGCAGGGGCGGAAATCCCTGTGATTGTCAAGCCGAATGCCGGACTGCCTGTTATGGTGGACGGAAACGCGGTGTATGACATGAAACCGGAGGACTTTGTCCGGGAAATGAAGAAACTGGTGCAGGACGGAGCCTCCATCCTGGGAGGATGCTGCGGGACTACACCGGAATTTATCCGGATGCTGCGGGCAAATCTGCCGTAATTGCCGGCGGATCCGGATATCTCCGCGCAGATGCCCGGACGTCAGTTTATTCTAATCAAAGGAAAAAGGAATATATAATGTATAATGATTTGTTCTCCATCGGTCCGGTCACGTTTCATACCTACGGACTGATGTCTGCGATCGGAATCATCGCGGCTTATTTTGTTCTGGAATCAAGAATCAGAAAAAAAGGACTGGATGACAGCCATCTTTTCGGACTTTTGATTGCCTGCCTGGTTTTCGGGTATGCGGGATCTAAGCTGCTCTATGTCCTTACCATCCTTCCGCTTCTGGCAAGCGATCCGGCACTGTTTCTGCACTCGCTGTCAAACGGATGGGTAATTTTCGGAGGATTGCTGGGAGGTATTCTGGGAGGTTATCTGTTCTGTCGGTGGAAAAAACTTCCCTCCTGGAAATTTTTTGATGTCGGCATGCCTGCCGTGGCTCTGGCGCAGGGCTTCGGCCGGATCGGCTGCTTCTTCGCCGGCTGCTGTTACGGAGTGGAGACATCCGGACCGGTTTATCTGGAATTCGCGCATTCGGATTATGCGCCGAACGGGATTCATCTGGTACCGACGCAGCTGATTTCCAGTGCGGTGGATTTTGGTATTTTTGCCATCCTCAGCCTCTACGATAAAAAATGGAAGAAAAAGGACGGAGAGGTACTTGCCCTCTACCTGATTCTTTACAGCGGAGCGAGAATCATTGTGGAATTCTGGAGGGGAGATCTGATCCGCGGAGCGGTCGGGCCGTTTTCTACTTCTCAGTTTATCGGTCTGTTTACCCTTGCAGCCGGCATTATTATCTTTGCGATGCGGCGGAAAAACCGGGATCCGGAGAACACCGGGATTCAGGAAGGGGCTGCCCCGGAAGCGGCAGATGCCAGAAGGCAGGAGAAATCTGATGTTGAGCCTGCAGCGGCAGCCGCCAAAGAAACGGAAAACGCTGCGGCAGCTCCGGAGGATCCGGATGCCTCCTGGGAGGCAAATGCCGCAGCGACCCGGCAGGATGATACGGAAAAATAAAAACCAGTCCGGTGTTTCCGGAAGGCGGGCAGAAGTAAAAGAACAGATATAACAAAACCGAAAGGGCAGACACGGCATATTTCCCAGGCCAGGGAGAACCGGTGTCTGCCCTTCCTGTTATTCATGCGGGCAGGTTGGTTTATAAACTGTCCGATCGTTTGCAATTTGCTGATTTTCCCGATTCTATCAGGAAAATCGCTGTCTGCTCATGTTCGGGCGGGTTCTAAAGTCATGAAATAGTTGACTGATTTACTCGGCTTTACTACAATGTAATATAGTGTCTGCAGTGAAAACAGGAGGGGGATTTTTTTGAATCGTACGGAAGCAGTTCTGGCAGTCAGTTTTGGAACCAGTTATCTGGAAACATGTAAGAAGACCATTGAGGCCGTGGAGCAGGATCTGGCGGCGGCCTATCCGGAAGCGCCTGTTTACCGGGCATGGACCAGCGGTTTTATCCGGAAAAAGCTGCGGAACAGAGATGGTATCGAAATCCCCTCTCCGGAGGATGCTCTGGAAAGGCTTCTTGCGGAGGGAGTCAGAGATGTTCTGGTTCAGCCGACTTTTCTTCTGCAGGGGATTGAATTTGAGGAGCTTACAGAGACTCTCCGGACATATCTTACGCGGTTTGACAGGATCTGTCTGGGCAGGCCGCTTCTTTCGGAAGACCGTGATCTGGGCAGGATTACGGATGCCGTCGGCACTTCTTTTCCGCAGCTTGGACAGGACGAAGCTCTTGTGTTGATGGGGCATGGAACACAGCACGGGGCTAATCAGGTTTACCGGCGTCTGGCCGGGCTGTTTCAGGAGCGTGGGTACGGCAATATTTTGCTGGGAACGGTGGAGGCATCGCCGGGTCTCTCCGAAATACTGGGACAGCTGGATAAAAGAAAGCCGGAGAAGGTACTTCTGGCTCCCTTTCTGTTTGTAGCAGGAGATCACGCGGTCAATGATCTGGCGGGTGACGGACCGGATTCATGGAAAACCGCTGTTGTCAGCCGAGGGTACCGCGCAGAATGCCTGACGAAGGGTCTGGGAGAATATCCGGCGGTGCGGCGCATGTATCTGGAGCATGCCGCGGAAGCTGTACCGCTTTGAAAAGAAGAAAATCGCACGAACCAGCAGGCGTGCGGACGGACAGATCACCTGCCGTGCCGGCTGAGACGGTACGGGAGAGGAAAGAAGGATGGAGTAGCGTGATGACAGAAACAGATCGTTTTCCGGTCTTGTCGGAACTGGAAATGCCGGAAAACCGGACTGGCGAGACCTTTCTTCCGCTGAAGGACGGGACGGAGATCCCTGTGGCGGTAATAGCAGGGCAGAAGCCGGGAAAGACCATTCTGATAACGGCCGGCATGCATCCGGATGAGTATGTCGGCATAGAGGCGGCCGTGGAACTTGCCAGGGAGCTGGATCCGGACAGGGTCAGAGGGAAAATACTGATTGTGATGGCTGCGGGAAGGACGGCGTTCGAGGATAGAGACGTCCGGGCAGGCGTGGATGAGTCGCAGAATCTCTACCTTGTTTTTCCGGGAAAGGCAGACGGAACACCGGTGGAGAGACATGCGGATGCGATAGTCTCCCAGTGCTTTCCGGGAGTAGATTATATGGTGGATCTCCACAGCGGCTGCATGTTCGAGAGCCTTACGCCGCATGTGTACTATGCCGGGAAGGCGGATCCGGCTGTAATGGAGCAGTCAAGGGAGATGGCGCGGCAGATGGACGTCCCTTACATGGTGCGTTCCGGTGTCAGCCGGGGCGGCGCGTATAATTACGCGTCGTCCTGCGGCATTCCCGCGGTTCTTCTGGAACGGGGCGGACAGGGCAGCCGAACCGAGGAGGAAGTCTACTCGGATAAAAGGGATATTTATAACCTTCTGATCCGGCTGGGAATCTACGAGGCGCAGAAGGAGGACAGAACCTATTATCCGCTGGATGTCGATAAGCTGGTTCTTCAGTACGCCGAATACACAGGGCTCTGGTACCCGGAAAAAAAGCCGGGCGATCTTTTTGAGAGGGGAGAAATTCTCGGCAATGTGAAGGATTACAGCGGGGAAATCCTGGAAACCTGCTACGCCTCTCATGACGGGGTGGTTCTCTACCAGACAGAGACCCTCGCCATCGGGGAGAACACCCCGATGATCGCCTACGGACGAATCGCGAAGGAAAAGGATGACAGGGAAGAGCGGATTGTCTCCTACTGGTCAAAGAGGAGCGCCGGATTTCTGGAGCAGAAGCGAAGGGAGCTGCACAATCCGATTGCGGATCGCTGGGTGACACAGTTAAACCGTTATCTGCCGGAAAAACATGAGGGAAAGGTGCTGGACGTCGGCTGCGGTGCCGGATTTTTCAGTATTCTTCTCTCCCGCATGGGTTATGAGGTGACCGGTATTGATCTGACTCCGGGAATGGTTGAGGGAGCCGAAAAGCTTGCGCGGGAGGAAAGGACTGTCTGCCGGTTTGAAGTGGGAGACGCCATGAAAACCGGATTTCCGGACGGCAGCTTTGACGTTGTGGTTTCCCGGAACCTGACGTGGACGCTTCCGGATCCGGAGCAGGCGTACCGGGAATGGCTCCGTGTCCTGAAGCCGGGCGGCCTCCTTCTGAATTTCGACGCGAATTACGGTCTGGACAATGCCCTGGATCTGGCTGCTGTTCCGAAGAATCACACGCATATGCAGCTTGGCATGTCTACGCTTCAGGAGAATGAGGCGATCAAGGAAACCCTTCCCATCAACGGATACGCCCGTCCTGCCTGGGATCTGGAGATCCTGCGCAGGCTGGGGATCGGGGAGTTTCGGATTGATGCATCTGCGGGAAAGCAGATCTATATCTGCGAGGATGAATTTTATAACCCTGCGCCGGTGTTTGCGCTCTGTGTGCGCAAACCGCCGGAATAAACAAATTATGCAGCACACTGGGGAGGCAGAAAAAGCGATGGATAAGGAAGTACAGGGGATGACGGCTCAGCTGGACCGGATTATGAAGAACCGGACCGATGTAAAAAAAGGAGATACTCAGGAACTGGTTGAAAGCATCCTGGAGAGCTACGCGGAATATCCGGGCAGCACCAGACTGAATGTCAGCAGTATTCTGAACAGAGATCTTCTGATCGACATACTCGGTAAAATCAGGGAAATCCTTTTTCCGGGATTTTATGACAAAAACCGGGTGCGCGCAGAGTACGTCCGCTACATCGTGGGAGAAAAGCTGGAATATGTGCAGTATCATCTGACGAAGCAGGTGGCGATTGCCCTTGGCACGCAGGAACTCTGCGAGGACTGCGAAAAATCGGTTCTCCTGAAAAGGGCGGAGGGAATTGTCGATGAATTTCTTCATAAGATCCCGCGCCTGCGGGAAATTCTGGCAACGGATATCCAGGCGGCGTATGACGGGGATCCGGCAGCCTACAGCACAGATGAGATTATTCTGAGCTATCCCGGTCTGATGGCTATCTCCATTTACCGGATCGCGCATGAACTGTGGGTGGCGAAGGTTCCGCTGATTCCCCGCGTTATGACGGAATACGCGCACAGCAAGACGGGAATTGATATCCATCCGGGTGCCACAATTGGAAAGTATTTCTTTATAGACCACGGAACCGGTATCGTCATCGGGGAGACAACCATTATCGGCGACAACGTGAAAATCTATCAGGGCGTGACACTTGGCGGCCTTTCTACCAGAAAAGGACAGGCGCTGAAAGGGGTGAAACGGCATCCGACAATCGGGAACCGGGTGACAATCTATTCGGGGACTTCTGTCCTGGGCGGAGATACGGTCATCGGCGATGATGTGACCATCGGCGGCAACACCTTTGTGGTTCACTCGGTTCCTGCGGACATGAAGGTTTCCGCCCGTGCCCCGGAGCTGGAGTACAGCCACGGCGGCCCGAAGGGGGATATGGACGAGTTCAGTGACTGGGTGATCTGATCGCCGGACAAAAAAAATGTGAGATTGTGTTGAATTGCCACACGAAAGTGTGGCTTTTTGAATATTTCCTCCGGATTCATATTGCGCATTTGTGATTGCTGTTCTATAATGTCCTTACAGTGCCGTAAGACTATTTTTTTATCGCGCGGACAGGAGCACGGAAAAGGTGTCGGCGGCGCGCCCGCATTAACAGAAAGTGAGGACGGGTATCCATGGATGAAAAAATAACGATCAGCAATATGGTCAGCCGCATCAAGGGATCGGTTTCTCTGGAACTGGCCAAGAAGCTGATGGATCGGGTGGAGGCTTATGCAAGGGCAAAGGGAATGGCCTGTGTCATCGCGGTAGACGATGCGCATGGGAACCCGGTGGCTGTCCACGTAATGGAAAATGCTTTTCTGGTCAGCTATCAGGTCGCCACGCAAAAGGCATATACGGCGGTTGCTGTGAAAATGTCTACCATGGAGCTCTCCCGGATGGTGCAGCCGGGAGGCACATTCTACGGTCTGGAGGCAATGCACGACGGAAAAATTGTAGCCTTCGGCGGCGGCGTCCCGCTGAAAATTGAAGGAACCATCGTCGGCGGGCTGGGTATCAGTGGCGGTACCGGCGAGGAGGATAATGACGTGGCGGTTTACGGGCTGAAGGTATTCGCAGAACTGACAGGCCAGTCCTGATTCTGCGTACAGGAGAAAAACGGTGAAAAGATCAAAGCGTTTTGAAATACTGGATCAGCGTCCGGTAAATAAGGACGGATATATTAATGAATGGCCGGAGATGGGGTTTGTGGCAATGGACAGCCCCTATGATCCGGAGCCCTCTGTCCGTGTGGAAAACGGAAAAATTGTGGAGCTGGACGGCAAAGAACAGAAGGATTTTGATTTTCTGGATCAGTTTATCGCCGATTATGCCATCAATACAGACAGGGCGGAAAGTTCCATGGCTATGTCCTCCCTGGAGATCGCCAGAAAAATAGTAGACATTGATACCCCCAGAAAAGATGTCCTGGAAATTATTTCCGGTATCACCCCGGCCAAGATGAAGGAGGTCATCAATCAGCTGAATGTGGTTGAGATGATGATGGGTATGCAGAAGATGCGCGCCAGAAAGAAGCCGGGAAATCAGGCGCATATTACAAATCTGAAGGACGATCCGGTGCAGATTGCCGCGGATGCGGCGGAAGGCGCTCTCCGGGGGTTCGCGGAGGAGGAAACTACCATGGGCGTGGCGAGATACGCGCCGCTGGATGCCATGGGGCTGCTGATCGGCTCGCAGGCGGGCCGCCCCGGCGTTCTGACGCAGTGCTCCGCGGAGGAGGCGACAGAGCTGGAGCTAGGCATCCGGGGACTTACCACCTACGCGGAAACGCTCTCTGTCTACGGGACGGAAAAAGTCTTTATCGACGGTGATGACACGCCCTATTCCAAGGCGTTTCTGAATTCCGCGTACGCGTCCCGCGGGCTGAAGGTCCGGTTTACCTCCGGTTCCGGTTCCGAGGTTCTGATGGGAAGCAGCGAAAAGAAGTCCATGCTTTATCTGGAGTGCCGCTGTCTCTATGTGACAAAGGGAGCGGGCAGCCAGGGAATCCAGAACGGCTCTGTCAGCTGCATCGGTATTCCGGGGGCGGTTCCGGCCGGCATCCGGGAGGTACTGGGCGAGAATCTGGTGGCGGCTCTTCTGGGACTGGAATGCGCTTCCTCTAACGACCAGAGCTTTTCCAATTCCGATATGCGCCGCACGGCGAGAACTATGCTGGAATTCCTTCCGGGAACGGATTTTATTTTTTCCGGTTACGCGGCGGAACCGAATTATGACAATATGTTCGCGGGATCCAATTTTGACGCGGAAGATTTTGACGACTACAATGTATTCCAGAGAGATATGCAGGTAGACGGAGGGCTTCGTCCGGTAAAAGAGGCGGATGTCATTGCTGTCCGGAATAAGGCGGCAAGGGCCGTGCAGGCCGTCTTCCGCCAGCTTGGTCTGGCAGAGGTAACCGATGAACAGGTTGAGGCCATTACCTACGCACATGGAAGCAGGGACACACTTCCCAGGGATGTCGCGGCGGATCTGATGTCCGCGGAAGATGTCATGAAACGGGGAATTACCGGTGTCGATGTTGTGCGGGCACTTGCGGAGACCGGCTTCACCGATCTGGCGGAAAATGTCCTGGCCATGCTGGAACAGCGGGTGATCGGCGACTATATGCAGACGGCGGCTATTCTGGATAAAAACTTCAAGGTGATGTCCGGTGTCAACACGCCGAATGATTATCTGGGACCCGGTACCGGTTATCGTCTGGAGGGGGAGCGCTGGGAGGAAATCAAGAGGATTCCTCACAGAATTAACCCGATGGATATTTGATGCGGAGGAGCGAGATGCAGATTTCAGAAGAATTAGTCAGACAGATTGCGGAGGCCGTCATCCGTCAGATGAAGGCGCAGAACACGCAGGACGGACTGGATCTGACGCCCTCCGGCAATGTGAAAAATACGCTGCTGGATCTTCCCGATGTGGCGGCGGTCAGAAAACAGGTGCGTGAGCTGGCGTCCGGGCTGGGCGAGGATGATATTCCTTCCATGGCGGGACGGACAAGAATCAATGAGAGAAAAACGGATTATTCCTCCTATCCGAAGGCGGAAAAGGGAACGGATCCGAAGGAGGTGGTGATCGGTGTCGGCGCCGCCTTTCAGAGAGAAATCAAGAAAACAATCGGCGGCATCCCGCTGGAAGAGGTGCTCCGTAATGTGAAAGCCGGCATTGAGGAAGAGGGTATGGTACCCCGTGTGGTGAAGATTCTGGACACCTCCGATGTGGGATTTATGGCGCTGGAATCCGCAAAGCTGGCCGGATCCGGCATCGGCATCGGCATTCAGTCCAAGGGGACAACCGTCATCAGCCAGAAGGATCTTTATCCCCTGTCTAATCTGGAGCTGTTTCCGCAGGCTCCGCTGATGACGCCGGAAACCTACCGGCACATCGGAAAGAATGCTGCGAAGTATGTAAAGGGAGAGACGGTAACGCCGGTTCCCTCCGTCAATGATCCGATGGTTCGCCCCAAATATCAGGTAAAGGCGGCCATCATGCATATCGCAGAGACCGAGCAGCTCAGTCCTGAACTGGGAATTATAGAGTGGAGGGATCAGTGATGGATTATCGGTATCCTTTGGGAGAACATGAGAGAGAGCGGATTGTTTCCAGAACCGGGAAAAAGCTGTCGGATATTACGCTGGACGAGGTTCTGAAGGGACATATCAGCTCCGATGATATCAAGATCGCCCCGGAGACGCTGAAAGCGCAGGGGCAGGTCGCAAAAGAGGCCGGGAACGGCCCGATGGAGAAGAATTTTGAGAGGGCGGCGGAGCTGACTCGTGTTCCGGATGATATTATCCTGAAAATGTACAACAAGCTCCGGCCGAACCGTTCCACCAGGCGGGAGCTGGAGCAGATGGCAGAACAGCTTCTTCATACCTATCAGGCGCCTAACTGTGCGAAACTGGTGCTGGAAGCCGCCGAGGTTTACGAAAAGAGAGGGATTCTTCTGAAATAACTGCGGACAGGATCCGCGGCGAAGGGCAGAGGCAGGGAGAAAGAAAAAGCAGATGATTCTTGCAGGTGTGGATATCGGCAATTCAACAACAGAGGTATGTATCGGGGAGTGCGTCGGCAGTGAGCCGGTGCGCTTTCTTTCCAGTGCCTCGGTTTTGACGACAGGCACCAAAGGAACTCCTGCAAATATCCATGGAATCAAGGCCGCGCTGACCAGAGCCATGGCGTCTCTGGGCAGGGACATCTCGGAGATCAGCCTGATCCGGCTGAACGAGGCGGCGCCGGTCATCGGCGACACGGCCATGGAAACGCTTACAGAGACGATTATCACAGATTCCTCTATGATCGGCCACAATCCGTCTACGCCTGCAGGTGCCGGACAGGCAGCGGGAACGCTGCTCTCCTACGAACATCTGGACCGTGCCGCCGAATCGGTTCCTTATATTGTTTTTGCTTCCGCTTCCTCTGGTTACGAGGAGATTGCGAAAAGACTGAACGGCCTGTCGGACCGCATACAGGTGGTCGGCATGATTCTTCAGGCCGACGAGGCTGTCCTGGTGGAAAACCGGATCCACAGGAAGATCCCCATTGTCGACGAAGTGGCCAGAATCGACAAGGTTCCGGAAGGAAGACAGGCAGCCATTGAGGTTGCCCTGCCCGGACAGTCTGTGCGTATGCTATCCAACCCTTACGGGATTGCGACGCTCCTGCGTCTTGACCCGCAGGAGACCCGCGCGGTCACGCCGATCGCAAGAAGCCTGATCGGCAGCAGAAGCGCTGTCGTTATCAAGACGCCAAACGGGGATATCCGGGAAAATGTTCTTCCGGCCGGGGAAATCTATCTGGACGCGGAGCATCCGGCCACGATCAGCCTGGACGAGGGTGCGGAGAACATTATGGCCGCGGTGGAAGGCGCGGGTGAGATCCGGGACATCACCGGGCAGCCGGGAACCAATGTCGGAAACATGTTTTCCAGAATTAAAAAAGGAATGGCGGATGTCAGCAGTGGGGACAGTCCGGCGGTCCGGATCACAGACGTTCTGGCCGTGGACACGCTGGCGCCGGTTCTGATTTCCGGAGCACTTGCCGGCGAGACCTGTCTGGAGAAGGCGGTCGGCATTGCGGCCATGGTCCGCACGCAGCAGCTTCCTATGCGGGAAATTGCCGCGAAGCTGGAGGAAGAGCTTCACACAAAGGTGACGGTAGCCGGTGTAGAGGCGGTGATGGCCTCTCTGGGGGCGCTTACAACGCCGGGGACACAGCTGCCGCTGGCCATTCTGGACATGGGCGGCGGTTCTACCGATGCCGCCGTTATTCATAAGGACGGTCACGTGGTAATCACACATCAGGCCGGTGCGGGGGAGCTGGTGTCTATGCTCATCCAGACTGAGCTTGGACTTCCCGAACGCAGCATGGCGGAGCAGATCAAGCGATATCCTCTCGCCAGAGTGGAGAGCCTGTTCCATATGCGGCTGGAGGACGGGGAGATGCACTTTGTAGAGGAATCCATTGACCCGCGGTTTTACGGAAGGGTCGTTCTTCTGACTCCGGATGGGCTTGTCCGGGTGGAGAAAGATATTCCCCTTGAAAAAATCCGCCAGGTTCGCCGGGACGCCAAAAGAAAGGTATTTCTGACGAATGCGGAGCGGGCGCTCAGAAAAGTAGCGCCGGAACACAACCTGAAAAACATTTCCAATGTGGTTCTGGTAGGAGGCTCCGCCCTGGATTTTGAAATCCCGGAGATGCTGACGGAGGATTTTGTCAGCTGGCGGATTGTATGCGGAAGAGGAAACATCCGGGGAACGGAGGGACCGCGGAATGCGGTTGCCACGGGTCTTGTGCTTTCCTACGCGGGGGAACGGAAATGATTTCCAGAAGACCATCTATTTTTATTTACGTAAGTCGTCCGGATCCGGATTTCCTCCGGGAGATCTGCGCCGGGATTGAAGAAGAGGGTGTTTTCTTCGAGATCTTCCGCAGAGAGGAGACAGATGTGAATGTTCTGGCCCACCAGGCTGCGGAGGACTCCATGCTGGGTTCCGGTATCGGCATTTCCGGTGTGGATGTTGTTCTTCAGATCAGAGGAATGCGTGTCGGCAAAAATGTGGAGGCCAGTCACATGCCTACGTTTGAGCAGTGCAGGGCGATGGGAGCCGACAGCGCCAGGGTCATAAAGAAGCTGGGATTGAAAGCGGCGGATTAAATCCGTATCTGTGTATAAGGACAGAAAGATGAAAATATACACAAGAAAAGGTGACAACGGAAGAACATCTCTTCTGGACGGAAAAAGCGTTCTGAAGACGGATGACAGAATCGAGCTTCTGGGCACCATTGACGAACTGAACAGCCATCTGGGAATGGCAAAGGTTCTTGCAGGAGAGGATCTGCGGCGGGAACTCACCCATATCCAGCGTCTTCTGATGGGAATTATGTCAGGCATTGCGGATCCCATGAAGCGGGAATACCGGTTTGACGAGAAGGAGACGGAAAAGCTGGAGGCCTGGATTGACAGGATTGAGGATTCCTTTCCGCGGATAAAGGATTTTGTCCTGTACGGCGGCTGCGAGGAGTCTGCCAGGCTGGATGTTGCCAGGGCGGTGGCAAGGAGGGCGGAACGCCGGTTCCGCACGGTGGCGCAGAAGTATGTGGCGGATAAAAAGGCCATGCAATATCTGAACCGTCTTGCGGATTACCTGTATATCTGCGCAAGGTATGAGGACTATAAGGCGGAAAATATCCGGAGGGACGGAATCCGCCAGGAGGTCATCCGGGATGTTATGAAGCACGCAGGAGAGCGGAACACGTAAACGCGGAGAGAACGGCAGGGAAAAGAAATGCCAATGTACAGACTTGCGGAATTGAACACCGAAATAACAGGGATTGGAACCCATACGGAGGAGCAGCTGCGTCCCTATCTGCTCCCCGTGGAAAAAATGCCGCTGGTTCCGGATATTTCTGTTGCGATGACGGCCGCTCTGCGGGAAAAAGAACGCCGTCTGGAAGGCAGCGGTTTTTCCGGGGATTATCTGGAGTCTATGGCGGTTTACCGTTCTTTCTGTGAGCAGGCGCTGAAGAGAGAAGTCATGTTTTTTCACGCGTCTGCGGTGGAATATCAGGGCGCGGCGTATCTGTTTTCCGGAGCTTCGGGAGCAGGGAAATCCACGCATGCCGCCATGTGGAAAAAAGCATTCGGAGAAGCGGCAGTCGTGATAAACGATGACAAGCCGCTTCTCCGCTTTTTTGACAGGGAGGGAGATTCGGATTTTTCCGGAATGCTGACAGAGTACGGAGATTCCGGTACGCTGACATGTTCCGGCGGGTCTAATCCGGTTCGGAATCCGGCGGGTTCCACGGCGGTATATGCTTACGGCACACCCTGGGACGGTAAGAGACATCTGGGCTGCAATCTGAAAATTCGTGTCAGGGGCATTGCCTTTCTGGAAAAGGGGGATTCCGTCTGCATCCGCCGGCTGGGCTGGCAGGAGGCGCTGGAGAAGGCAAGAATGCAGTGCTTCTGTCCGGAGACATGGGAGAACCGGCAGAGATACGAGATGCTGCTTCGCAGGCTGCTGAATACGGTGCCGGCATACACGCTTCGGTGTGATATTTCGACAAGAGCGGCAGTGACAGCATATGAAGCAATGAAAAGATGAAGCGAGGGACGGACAGAATGTATACCTGCGATATGCACACACATACCATTGCCAGCGGCCACGGATCCTCCAGTACCATCGCGGACATGGCAAAGGCTGCAAAAAAGAAAGGACTGCGGCTTCTGGGAATTACGGATCACGGCCCGGCCACGCCGGCGGCGGGAACACCTTCCTATTTCCGGAGCCTGGTCCGGAGTTCCAGAATCCGCTGTGGTATGCGGCTCTGCTATGGAGTGGAAACCAATATTCTGGATTTCTCCGGAAATATTGATATGGATGACGGCCTGCTGGAAGGACTGGATTATGCGATTGCCAGTATCCACCGCCAGAACCTGGAGCCGGGAAGCAGGACGGCAAATACGCTTGCGTATACCCAGGCTATGCGGCATCCGAAAGTAAAAATTATCGGTCATCCGGATGACACCAGATATCCGCTTGACTATGAGACGCTTGCGGCCGCCGCTAAGGAGTACGGCGTTATCCTGGAGGTTAATAATTCCTCCCTCTCTCCGGACGGCTACCGGGGAGATGTGCATGACAACTATACGGCCATGCTGTATGCCTGTCTGAAGTACAGGCTTCCGGTACTGCTTTCCAGCGACAGCCACGGAACCGGACATATCGGGGATTTTACCTATGCAGAACACATGGTTCAGGAAGTATGTTATCCACAGGAGCTTATTCTGAATGATAAGCCGGAGCAGCTTCTGGGGATTCTGGGAGTTGGGGAGCCGGATCTGAAAATTCCCAGATATAAAGGATTTATCTGACAGCGCGCAATACAGATGGCGGGCAGGCCGGCGGGAGTGCATCACTCTGAAATGGTAGAAGACAGTGAGGAAAAAACAGAAATGGATGAAGTAAAGCAGAGAATCATACAGGAACTGGTGCCGGGCAAGCAGATTTCGCTGGCCCACATTATCGCCAATCCGGATAAAGTGATGTACACCAAGCTGGGACTGGATCCGACGGTCGATTATTCCAAGTCGGCAATCGGCATTATGACAGTCTCCCCTGCGGAGGCAGCCATCATCATGGGAGATATTGCCATGAAGGCGTCCGCGGTGGAAATCGGGTTTGTAGATCGTTTTTCCGGCAGCCTGATCGTCACCGGGACGGTTTCCGAGGTGGATGCGTCTACGAAAGCGGTTCTTGATTATTTTCAGAACACCCTGCACTTTACCGTCTGTCCGGTTACAAGGACATAACCTATGAAAAAAATAGTTCTCATGGGCCGTAGTGAGGCCGGAAAGACGACGCTGACGCAGGCGCTGAAGGGTGAGAAAATCACCTATCATAAGACGCAGTATGTCAATCATTTTGATGTCATCATTGACACGCCGGGGGAGTATGCCCAGACAAAGTGGCTGGGGCATGCCCTGGCCATGTTTACCTACGAGGCGGATGTGGTGGGACTTCTCTGTTCTGCCATAGAACCCTTTACCCTGTTTCCGCCGAAATGCACCAGCACCTGCAACCGGGAGGTCATCGGGATCATCACTAAGATTCATCATCCGGAGGCGAATGTAAAACGGGCAGAGGGATGGCTCCGTCTGGCCGGCTGCAAAGATATTTTCCCGGTGGATTCCAAAACCGGGGAGGGAGTTTCCGCGATACTGGAGCATCTGCGGGAGCCCGGAGATGTGATGCCGTGGGAAGAAGAAAGCTGATTTTCCAAACCAGACAACGAAATCCCACAAAAAAACGCCAGAAACCAACACAAAACAACACGATACTATTGACATTATATCAGCCTCTGGCTATAATGTCTGAAGAGTATAAAAAACTATCCAAAGGTTTTTCAAGGAGGAAAAGTACAAGATGGTTAACGAATTTGAAATTAAAAAACAAATTTGTGACATTGGCAAGAGAATCTACAATCGGAACATGGTTGCGGCCAACGACGGAAATATCTCCGTAAAGCTCAATGATCATGAATTCCTCTGCACGCCGACCGGAGTTTCCAAGGGCTTCATGACCCCGGAGTATATCTGCAAGGTAAATGAAAAAGGAGAAGTGCTTCAGGCTAACGCCGGCTTCCGTCCCTCTTCTGAGATCAAGATGCATATGAGAGTTTATGCAAAGAGACCGGATGTCGGTTCTGTTGTACATGCGCATCCGGTTTATGCCACCAGCTTTGCAATCGCCGGAATTCCGCTGACACAGCCGATTATGCCGGAAGCGGTTATCGCTCTTGGCTGTGTACCGATCGCTCCTTACGGAACACCATCCACCAACGAGATCCCGGATGCCATTGAGAAATACCTTCCGTATTTCGACGCTGTCCTGCTGGAGAGCCATGGCGCCCTGACCTATTCCACTGACCTCCTTTCCGCATATCTGAAGATGGAGTCCGTAGAATTCTACGCGCAGCTGCTGTATCAGTCCAAGATGCTGGGCGGCCCGAAGGAATTCGACAAGGAGACCGTTCAGAGACTGTATGAAATCAGAAGAAAAATGGGTCTTCCGGGCAAACATCCGGCAAACCTCTGCCAGAATAAGGGAACTCTGAACTGCCATAACTGCGGAGGAAGCTGCAGCAGCGACGGACTTGGTGAGCATTCAGGCTCCACCTACGCGCACGGCGCGGAAAGCAGCAACGCCGACGTTGTTGCCGAGGTGACAAAACAGGTTATGAAGCAGCTGGGACTGAACTGATACATACTGGGAGGAAAAATTCATGCCAATTGATGAGAGCATGGTAAAAAACATCGTTCAGGAAGTAATGGCAAAAATGAATATTTCCGATTCTCCTGCCGGGAAACACGGTATTTTCAAGGAGATGAATGATGCGATTGAGGCCGCGAAAAAGGCCGAAAAAGTTGTAAGAAATATGTCTCTGGATCAGAGGGAGCAGATCATTTCCATTATGCGCCGCAAGATCCATGAGAGCGCAGAAATCATGGCCCGCATGGCGGTTGATGAGACCGGAATGGGTAATGTGGGACATAAAATCATGAAAAATCACCTGGTCGCCAATGGCGTTCCGGGAACCGAAGACATCAAGACGATCGCGTGGTCCGGTGACCGCGGTCTTACTCTGGTAGAGGAAGGACCCTTTGGCGTAATCGGGGCAATCACCCCCTGCACCAACCCGCAGGAAACTATTTTCTGCAATACCATGGGTATGCTGGCTGCAGGAAACACGGTTGTGTTCAACCCCCATCCGCAGGCTGTCAAGACGACCATCTATGCGATCAACATGATGAACGAGGCATCTCTGGAAGCAGGCGGGCCCGATAACATCGCGACAACAGTAGAGGTTCCTACGCTGGAGACCAGTTCCATCATGATGCATCATCCGGATATTCCGCTTCTGGTTGCTACCGGGGGTCCGGGCGTTGTAAAGGCAGTTCTTTCCTGCGGGAAGAGAGGAATCGGCGCCGGCGCCGGCAATCCTCCGGCACTGGTCGATGAGACCGCTGACATCCGCAAGGCCGCGGAGGATATCGTAAATGGCTGCACCTTCGATAATAACCTTCCCTGCATCGCGGAAAAAGAGGTTATTGCCGTCAGCTCTATTCTGGACGAGCTGATGCACTACATGGTTACCGAGCAGGGCTGCTACCTGGCTTCCAAAGAGGTTCAGGATGCTCTGGTCCGCACCGTTATGGACGAGAAGGGAAAACTGAACCGGAAGTGCGTCGGACGCGACGCAAAGACGCTGCTGGCTATGGTCGGCGTGACGGACGAGCCGGAAGATACCAGGTGCATTATTTTCGAGGGACCGAAGGAACATCCGCTTATCACTACAGAGCTGATGATGCCTATTCTGGGTATTGTCCGCGCGTCGGATTTTGATGATGCTCTGGAGAAGGCTCTGTGGCTGGAGCATGGCAACCGCCACTCCGCGCATATCCATTCTCACGATGTAACCCGCATTACGAAATACGCAAAGGCAATGGATACGGCAATTCTGGTAAAGAACGGACCTTCCTACGCGGCTCTCGGCTTCGGCGGAGAAGGATTCCCGACCTTTACCATTGCCAGCAGAACCGGCGAGGGACTGACCAGCGCGGAGACATTTACGAAGAAGAGACGCTGCGTAATGGTAGACAGTCTTTGCATCCGGTAAAGCAGGAGGAAGAACAAAATGGAAATGAATTCAGCAAATATTGAGGAGATTGTAAAGCAGGTACTGGCCGGGATGACCGGTACAGCCGCTGCAGCTCCGGCGTCCGCTTCCGCACCGGCGGGGCAGGTTCCGAAGACCGCTCATGTTGCCATGCTGACTGCTCTGGGTCACTATGATGTAAAAGAATTTCCGATCCCGGAGGTTGGTGATGATGACATCCTGGTTCGAGTAGAGGGAACAGGAATCTGCGGAACAGACCAGCATGAATTTAAAAAAGATCCCTTTGGTCTGATCCCGGTTGCGCTGGGACATGAGGGAACCGGAGAGATTGTAAAACTAGGAAAGAATGTTACGAAGGACAGCGCCGGAAAACCGGTAAAGGTCGGCGACAAGGTTGTTACCTGCATGATGTTCCAGGATGATCCGGATATCACCATGTTCGACCTGAACAAAAAGAATGTCGGCGCCGCGGATGTATACGGACTGATTCCGGATGACGAGACACATTTGAACGGATGGTTCTCCGATTACATTTTCCTGAAGGGATCCAGAGGGACTACATTCTTCAACGTAAGCGATATGGATCTGAAGTCCCGGATCATTATTGAGCCGGCTGCCGTTCTGGTTCATGCCGTAGAAAGAGCAAAGACAACCGGAATTCTCCGCTTCAACAGCCGCGTGGTTGTACAGGGCGTCGGACCGATCGGACTTCTCTGCGTGGCCGTACTTCGTACGATGGGCATCGAGAATATCACAACGGTAGACGGAAATGACGCCAGACTGGAGTTTTCAAAGAAATTCGGCGCGACACACACCGTAAACTTCATGCAGTACAAGGGAATTGACAATCTGGCAAAGGCAGTTGCCGATACCTTTGACGGACATCTGGCGGATTTTGCGTTCCAGTGCACAGGTTCCCCGGTAGCCCATTCCAATATTTACCATTTCGTCCGCAATGGCGGTGGTCTCTGCGAGCTGGGCTTCTTCATCAACAACGGGGACGCAACGATTAATCCGCACTTTGATCTCTGCTCCAAGGAGATCAACCTGGTCGGATCCTGGGTCTACACGCTTAGAGATTATGCAACCACCTTTGACTTCCTGAGGAGAGCAAAGGAAATCGGAATTCCGGTAACGGATCTGATCACCGATGCCTTCCCGCTGGATAAGATCAACGAGGCACATGAGTTTGCTCTTGCCCAGAAGGGTCTGAAGGTTGCCGTAACAAATGTTCCGCTGGACGGAAATACCAATAATCACTGATTGCAGCCGGAAACGGCGTAAGCTGACGGAGAGGAGAGCAAAGGATGGCCAGGGCTGTCGGAATACTGGAGGTATATGGTCTTACATGCGCGTTTGTGGCTGCGGATGCAGGCTGCAAGGCAGCAAATGTAACACTGGAAGTGTTTGACAAAAACAAGCCGGCGCATGCCGACGAGCTTCCGGTTCCGCTTCTGGTAACCATTAAATTCCGCGGCAATGTCTCGGAGGTGGAGGCAGCCATGGAGGCGGGGATAAAAGCCGCCGAAACCGTCAGCGGAGTCGTTCAGCATTATGTGATTCCCAATCCGGATGATCCGGGGGTAGAAAAAATGCTGAAAATCAGTGCTCTCGATAAATTTTAAGTGAAGTTATTTTTTCAGGAGGAAAAAGAAATGGCACAGGAAGCATTAGGAATGATCGAGACCAGAGGTCTGACCGCCGCGATTGAGGCCGCCGATGCAATGACAAAGGCAGCTGAGGTTCATCTGATCGGAACCGAGAAAATCGGATCCGGACTGGTTACCGTTATGGTTCGTGGCGATGTCGGCGCTACAAAAGCTGCCGTAGAGGCCGGAAGCGCGGCTGCATCCAGGCTGGGAGAGCTGGTTGCCACCCATGTCATCCCAAGACCGCATCAGGATGTAGAGATGATCCTTCCAAAGAACTTAGAGTAATTTCAGGAGAGTACCATGGGCAGCGCATATGGCTTTGTTGAAATAACCGGAGTGGTTGCCGCCATGGACGCCCTCGATATCATGTGCAAGGCCGCCGATGTGCGGCTGGCCTCCTGGGAAAGAAAGCTGGGAGGAAGGCTTGTCACACTGATCATAGAGGGGGATGTATCTGCTGTGAAGGAAGCAGTAGAGGCGGCGGACACGAAGGCAATAAAAAAGCCCGTCTGTAAGGCGGTCATAGCGAACCCCCATGAAGAAATCGTGAAGATGGTTCAATTAAGCGCAAGCAGATGGAGAACAGTGGGGGATTACGCATGGCGGAAGTAAGAAAGACAAGAGTCGGCAGTGCCGATGCCGGCCAGGCGCCGAAAGCTCCTGCGCAGGCTGCAGCGAAGAAAGAAGCTGTAAAAGTAACTACAACTGTAAAGTCAGCAGAAAATCATACGGCGAAGGCGCAGGATTCCGGAGCCACAACTTTCAAGGAGGAAAGAAAAATGACACAGGAAGCATTAGGAATGGTTGAAACTAGAGGACTGGTAGCGGCGATCGAGGCAGCAGATGCTATGTGCAAGGCTGCAAACGTTTCCCTGATCGGAACCGAGAGAATCGGATCCGGACTGGTAACCGTTATGGTTCGCGGTGATGTAGGAGCTGTTAAATCTGCGGTGGAGGCAGGCGGAAATAATGCTTCCAGACTGGGAGAGCTGATCGCCACTCATGTAATTCCGAGACCGCATCAGGATGTAGAGATGATTCTTCCTCATCTGAACAAATAAGTAAGCTGTGCCATTGGCCTGCCCCGGTCCTGCTTTCCGGCAGGGACGGGGACAGGCTGTTTCAGCAGAGCGGCGGATGCCGCTTTTCATGATAACAGATGAAATGCCGGATTTTACGGCAGTATTTTGGAGGATTTGTCTTGGATATTTCACAGGTAGAAAGCATTACCAGGATGGTAATGGAGGCAATTAATCAGGCCCAGAGCCAGCCGCAGCCGAAAGGCTTTCTGGTTCCGGTAGGCGTATCTGCCAGACATGTCCACCTGACGCAGGAGCACGTAGAGGTGCTCTTCGGAAAGGGATATCAGCTGACCAAAAAGAAAGACCTGATGGGCGGCCAGTTCGCGTCTAACGAGCAGGTTACCATTGTAGGACTTAAGCTTCGTGCCATTGAGAATGTACGCATTCTCGGTCCTGTCAGAAAACAGACACAGGTGGAGATTTCCGCTACGGATGCAAGAACACTGGGGATAAAGGCGCCGATCCGGGAATCCGGAAATGTTGCCGGAAGCGCTCCGATTGCTCTTGTAGGTCCAAAGGGCGCGCTGTATCTGAAGGAAGGCTGCATTATCGCCATGCGCCACATTCATATGTCCCCGAAGGACGCGGAAGCGGCGGGACTGAAAAACGGCGATGTGGTATCTGTAAAGGCAGATAATGAACGCGGTACAATTTTTAATCATGTCGTCATTCGTGTGAATCCCAGCTTTACGCTGGAAATGCATATTGATACAGATGAGGCGAATGCCGCGGATATCAAACAGGGTGATACAGTTACAATAATGAAATAATCCGGAAATTCAGCTTTTCTCCCTGTCGGCATTGCTGCAGGGAGATTAGTGCCATTTCCGGTAACATATAACATTTGGATTTTAGATTTGGAAAAAACCGCTGCGCGAAGCCTTGCGGATCGTCAGCCTGAATGTGGCGCCGTCGGAGGCCCCGCAGTGTTATACAAGACAATGTGGAGGAACAATGATTGCAGGAAAAGTAGTCGGAAGCCTGGTTTCGACAAGAAAAAGCGATAAGCTCGTTGGAAACAAGTTCATGATTGTGGAACCCCTGCGTCATATGTCGGCAGATACCCGGCAGATTATCGCCATAGATGTGATTGGCGCCGGAATAGGCGAATATGTGATGGTGGCACAGGGAAGCGCAGCCAGAATCGGCTGTGACATGCCGGATGCGCCTGTTGATGCCGCAATTGTCGGTATTATAGATGAAGGCGGGATTATCGAGGAGGATTGATCCCCAGGATGGAGTAAAGCATGGAATTTGAAAAGCTGCAGGAAAAACTCCGTGTGGGCGGAGTCGTAGGTGCCGGCGGTGCCGGATTTCCTTCCTACGCAAAACTGAACAAAAATGCGGATACCATTATATTGAACTGCGCCGAGTGCGAGCCTCTGCTTCAGCCCCACAGACGGCTGATCACGGTTCATGCGGATCAGATTCTGGCCGGTCTGCATCTGGTTGCAGAGACGGTAGGGGCAAAGCAGGTTTACATCGGTGTAAAGAAAACCTATAGCAAAGCGATTGCGGCCATTCAGGGGGAAATCGGAAAATACCCGGAGATGAAGATTCATTATCTCCAGGAAGTTTATCCGATGGGAGATGAGGTTGTCCTCATTTATGAATGTACCGGAAGAGTTGTACGTCCGGGCGGACTGCCTATTGAGCAGGGCTGCATCGTCTATAATGTAGAAACTATGTACAACATCTACCGCGCCGCGGTAGAGGATAAGCCGGTAACCTTCAAGTATCTGACGGTAATCGGCGAGGTCACGAATCCGATTACCGTTCCGGTGTCTGTCGGCTGCACGTTTGAATCCGTTGTCGCCCTGGCGGGTGAACTGACCTGTAAGGATCCGGTCTATTTTGTGGGCGGTCCCATGATGGGAAGTATTCAGCCGCATGACGGTCGTGTGACAAAAGAAACGAACGCGATTCTGGTTCTGCCGCAGGATCATCCGATCGTGATGAAAAAAAGGCGCCAGACTTCCATAGATCTGAAAAGAGCGGCATCAATCTGCTGCCAGTGTGAATCCTGCACAGATATGTGCCCGCGGCACGAACTGGGGCATCCGATTGATCCCGCAAGATTTATGCGTTCCGCTTCCAATGAGGATTTTCAGAATCTGAATCCGTTCCTGAGCACCTTTTTCTGCTCCGGCTGCGGCGTGTGCGAAATGTATGCCTGCCCGCAGGATCTTGCTCCCCGGACGCTTATTCAGGCGTATAAAAACGGGCTGCGCGGCGCAGGAGTCAAGGCTCCGCGTGTGGAGGCTGCTCCCGTGGGAGAGGCGAGGGAATTCCGCAAAGTTCCGGAGGCAAGGCTGATGGCCAGGCTTGGGCTAAGCCGGTATGATCTTCCGGCTCCGCTGGATGATGAGCTGCAGCCGGAGACATCGGTGAGAGTTCTTCTGAGGCAGCACATCGGTGCGCCGGCAATCCCGGTTGTAAAGGTCGGCGACCATGTAGAGTACAGACAGATGATCGCGAAGCCGGCGGACGGACTGAGCGTTGGAATGCATGCTTCTCTGCCCGGAATAGTTACCGATGTCACAGATACCTTTATCCGAATCCAGAAGCAGTAAGAAAGGACATAAGCGGCGATGAGTAAAGCAATCGGAATGATTGAATTCAAAAACATACCGACCGGTATTACGGCGGCGGATCTTATGGTCAAGACCGCGGATGTTGACATTGTGGAAGCACAGACTGTATGTCCGGGAAAATATATCGCTATTATCACCGGAGATCTCAGTGCGGTGAAATCTGCAGTGGAAGCCGCCAGCACAGCGTATGAGTCAGATCTGATTGATAATTTTGTGCTTGGCAACCCTCACGAATCGCTCTTCCCGGCCATTTACGGAGCCAGTCAGGTTGAGGGCGTGGATTCCCTTGGAATTCTGGAGACCTTCGATGTAGCATCCCTGATTGAAGCGGCAGATGCTGCCGCAAAAACCGCCATTGTAGACGTGATTGAGCTCCGTCTGGCAAAGGGACTCTGTGGAAAATCCTTTATGATGATCACTGGCGAGGTTTCCGCCGTAACAGCGGCCATAGAAAAGGCAAAAATGCTGGCCGGGGAAAAGGGCATGTATCTGGATTCTTCCGTGATTGCCCATCCGGACGAAAAAATTATCAGAACCATTCTTTAAGAAACCGTTTCGCCACAGAGCCTCTGCAGCCTGTCGGCAAACATTGTTGACAGTATTCGGAGGTAGATCATGCTGGCCCTGGAACGAAGAAATCTGATTCTGGAAAAACTGCAGGAAGAAAAGAAGGTAGTCGTAAGCGAGCTGAGTCAGTTTTACAATGTATCGGAAGAAACCATACGGCGGGATCTGGAGAAGCTGGAACAGGACGGTTACGCGACCAAAAGTTATGGAGGCGCTGTCCTGAATGAAAATGTCGGGTTTGATATGCCACTGACTATCCGCAGCAAGCATCATGTTGCGGAAAAACAGGTCATCGCAGAGATTGCCGCGTCCCTGGTAAAAGAGGGCGACCATATTATGCTGGACGCCAGCTCCACGGATCTCTTTATTGCCAAGGCAATCAAGAATATTCAGCGCCTTACCGTAGTAACGAATTCCATTGAGATAATCCTTGAACTGTCCGAGTGCTCCAATATTACTGTTATCTGTACCGGCGGGGTACTGAAAGAGGGGTATCTGGCCCTCCTCGGTCCGGAGGCGGAGAACAGCACCCGCTCGTATTTTGTGGATAAGGCCTTTGTCTCCTGCAAGGCTCTGAACAGAGAGCATGGCATCATGGAGTCTCTTCAGGCGTTCAGCTCTCTGAAAAAAGCCATACTTACTTCTGCGGCTCAGAGCTATCTGGTACTGGATAACGGAAAGTTTGATCAGACAGCATTCACAAAGATGGTCGGAATCGAAGAGATCGACGGTGTCATTACCGACACCAGACCCTCTGACGACTGGCTGCAGATCTTTGAGAGATACGGTGTGGAGTGTATGTATCCGCCGGAGAAAAGAAAATAAACTGCCGCGGCGGCTGCTGCTACGCGGCAGCGACAGTTTACCGCCGTTTTACGCCCCATGAATGCTGATTTCCGGATGTGGGCATCTGCACAGAGACATTGCCCTGCTGGAAAGCGTAGGACGGTTTACAGGCTATAGCGCTGCAAAAAATAAGTTGACACTCTCCGATGCCTGTGTTATGCTAAGCTGGCGACAAAGGAGAAGGTCCTTTTTTTTTGCTCTGAAAAAAGAACCTTCAGACAAAAGTTGTGCCGGTTTTCCGGCGTATGGGTTTAGTAAAACGGAGGTGGATATTATGCGTACAAAGATCACTTTGGCATGCACAGAATGCAAGCAGCGTAATTACAATACGACAAAGGAGAAAAAGAATCATCCGGAGCGTATGGAAATTAAGAAGTACTGCAGATTCTGCAGAAAGCATACCCTGCACAGAGAAACAAAGTAATCCGTTTCGCAGCGAGGTGAAAACAGATGGCAGATGCAGCGAAAAAGGCTGAACAGAAAAAAACAGGAAAGGTAAAAACCTGGTTCAAGGGTCTGAAGACCGAGTGGGGAAAAATTATCTGGACAGATAATAAAACACTGGGCAGGCAGACGGCCGCTGTCATTATTATTTCTGCAATCGTTACCGGGTTAATCACGCTGGTGGACAATCTGGGACTGCAGATAATGGAACTGATCATAAAATAAGGAAAAGGTGAAGATGTCAGACGCAAAATGGTACGTGGTTCACACATATTCCGGTTATGAGAATAAAGTGAAGGCCAACATTGAGAAGACAATAGAAAACAGACACCTTGAAGATCAGATTCTGGAAGTCCGGGTTCCCATGGAAGAGGTCGAAGAGGTCAGGAACGGCGCAAGGAAACATGTACAGCGCAAGCTGTTTCCCGGCTATGTTCTGCTCAATATGGTTATGAATGACGATACATGGTACGTCGTTCGCAATACCAGAGGTGTCACAGGCTTTGTAGGTCCGGGTTCCAAACCGGTTCCGCTGTCTCCGGAAGAGATGCGCCCGCTGGGTGTGGAAACCGGAGAGAAATTTGAGATTGACCTTGCGGTTGGAGATGAAGTCGCCGTGATCGGCGGAGCCTGGAAGGATTACTCTGCCAAGGTTAAGGCGGTCAATCAAAGTAAACAGACAGTTACCATTGACGTGGATCTGTTTGGAAGAGCAACTCCGGTGGAAATTAATTTCGCCGATGTCAGAAAGGTCGATTAATCGGCCGTGGGAGGGAAATCCCCGCAAACACCACATAATAGGAGGTGCCTAAAATGGCAAAAAAAGTTACTGGTTACATCAAATTACAGATTCCCGCAGGCAAAGCTACACCGGCTCCGCCCGTAGGACCGGCTCTTGGGCAGCATGGTGTCAACATTGTGCAGTTTACCAAGGAATTTAACGCAAGAACAGCTGATAAGGGAGATTTAATCATTCCTGTTGTCATCACTGTTTACGCGGATAGAAGCTTCAGCTTTATTACAAAGACTCCTCCGGCACCGGTTCTGCTGAAGAAGGCATGCAATCTGAAGTCTGCTTCGGGAACTCCGAATAAGACCAAGGTTGCCACTATTTCCAGGGACAAAGTCCGTGAAATTGCAGAGCTGAAGATGCCTGACCTGAACGCGGCCAGCATTGAAGCAGCCATGAGCATGATTGCCGGAACAGCCCGCAGCATGGGAATTACTGTTGAGGATTAATTGAATCACGTGGGAGGGATTATCCCGCCACTACCACAGGAGGAATTTAGAATGAAACACGGAAAGAAATATGTAGAAGCCGCAAAGGCTGTCGATCGCTCTGTTCAGTATGATCCCAGTGATGCCATTGCCCTTGCGAAAAAGGTGGCTGTCGCTAAGTTTGATGAGACCATTGAAGTACACATCCGCACAGGCTGTGATGGACGTCACGCAGATCAGCAGATCCGCGGAGCCGTTGTTCTGCCGCACGGCACAGGAAAGACCGTTCGCGTACTTGTGTTTGCCAAGGGAGCAAAGGCAGATGAGGCCACAGCGGCAGGAGCAGATTTTGTCGGAGCAGAGGAGCTTATTCCGAAGATTCAGAACGAGGGCTGGCTTGATTTTGATGTAGTTGTCGCTACACCGGATATGATGAGCGTTGTGGGACGTTTGGGACGTGTGCTCGGACCCAAGGGCTTAATGCCGAACCCGAAGTCCGGAACGGTAACCATGGATGTCACCAAGGCGGTTAACGATATCAAAGCCGGTAAAGTAGAGTATCGTCTTGACAAGAGCAATATCATCCACGTACCGGTAGGAAAGGCTTCCTTCAGCGAAGAGCAGCTGAATGAGAACTTCTCCACACTGATGGGCGCGATTGCCAAGGCAAGACCTTCTACCCTGAAGGGTCAGTTCATGAAGAGCATTGTAGTAGCGCCGACCATGGGACCCGGCGTAAAGGTCAATGTAAACAAATTCGTATAATCCACCCAAATATAAAAATGAGAAAACAGAAGAGGCTTCCTCTTCTGTTTTTTTCTTCTTGACAACATTTTCTCCGGTGTGATAGTATACTCACTGTATCACGCCGAAGACAGCAGGTGCCGCAAGGCGTAAGTAAAAACGCCTGCCGAGGATGTAGATTCTTTTTCAGAGAATGTATTCCCGTCTGTCTTTGGCCAGACGGGTTTTCTTTTGCGTGTATACATCATTAAAATAAGGAGGTATACCGAAACATGGCAAAAGTAGAACAGAAGAAACCGGTTGTGGAAGAGATTGCCAGTGCGATTGACGGAGCGCAGGGCGTAGTTCTTGTAAACTACAGCGGCCTGAACGTTGCACAGGATACGGAGCTTCGTAAAAATCTCAGAGAAGCCGGCGTAACCTACAAAGTCTACAAAAACACGATGATGAACTTCGCGTTCAAGGGAACACCCTGCGAAGAGCTTTCCAAACATCTGGAAGGAACCAACGCGATCGCTGTTTCCAAGGATGACGCAACTGCTCCGGCACGTATTCTGAAACAGTTCGCGAAGAAGAATCCGCAGCTTGAGCTGATCGCCGGTGTTGTGGAGGGTGCTTACTACGATGCGGCAGGTGTAAACCAGCTGGCGGACGTTCCCACAAGGGAAGTACTGCTCGGAAGACTGTTCGGAAGTATGCAGGGACCGATTTCCAGCTTTGCCCGTGTGCTTAAGCAGATTGCAGAAAAGCAGGCAGAAGGCGCCCCGGCAGAGGCAGCGGAAGCTCCTGCGGCAGAATAAGGCTTTCTCCTGGGAGAGCCGGTTAGTGCCATCTTTATGATGGCGGAATAATCAGAAAAAATGAAATTGGAGGAAAAGAACAATGGCTAAATTAACAACAGAAGAGTTTATTGCTGCTATTAAAGAGTTATCTGTATTAGAGCTGAACGATCTTGTAAAAGCTTGCGAGGAAGAGTTTGGCGTATCCGCTGCTGCAGGTGTTGTAGTGGCAGGCGGCGCTGCAGGCGGAGAAGCTGCGGCAGCTGAGGAGAAGACCGAGTTCGACGTAGAGCTGACAGAGGTTGGCCCGAACAAGGTTAAGGTTATCAAGGTTGTCCGTGAGGTTACCGGACTTGGCCTGAAGGAGGCTAAGGATCTGGTTGACGGAGCTCCGAAGGTAGTTAAGGAAGGCGCTTCCAAGGCAGAGGCTGATGATCTCAAGGCAAAACTGGAAGAGCAGGGAGCAAAAGTAACTCTTAAGTAAATCAGGGCTTATCCGTAAGAGTTTTTAAGAAAAAGCGGTTTCTGTGTCACGCAGAGGCCGCTTTTTTCAGCGTGCACGGCGGCACACGTTCCTGAGAAATAATGCACAGAATATAGCAATTATAAGTGTGCAGTATGTACAAATCTATTCCGGCAATACCCTGAAAGATGCAGAATATGCATGTTTTGAAAAAGTACAGGCTTATACCTTGCGTGAGAAAAAGCAAGGTACTAAAATAGGCACTGCTATCGCTGCAGAGGCATGTACTGCGGTCTGGCAGAGGGGTTACTTACTGTGGTTCCGGCTGCGCCGGTACCGTGAATTTCAAAACAGGAGAGTGAAACGGAAAAATGGAGATACTCAGACAATTCTGCAGAATTATGGTTATTACACTGATTGGAGAACTGCTGCACTGGCTGCTGCCGCTGCCGATTCCCGCAAGCATTTACGGAATGGCAATTTTATTTGCGGCACTGGTTACCGGTCTTGTAAAACTGGAGCATGTAAGAGAGGCCGGGAAGTTTCTGATTGAGATTATGCCCGTCATGTTCATTCCTGCAGGCGTGGGTCTGATGTCTTCCTGGGGGGATCTTCGTCCGGTTCTTCTTCCGGTTTCTGTCATTACCGTTGCGTCTCTTGTGGCGGTTATGGCGGTCAGCGGAAAGGTATCACAGCTTGTTATCCGGACGGGAAAGAAAACGGAAGCGACCAGCCTTTTACATATGGAAAATGTGGCTGCGGAGGAGGAGGCAGAAGCATGATAGCATCTTTTTGCAGAACATCTGCCTTTGCCGGCGTTACCCTGAGTTTATTTGCCTACTGGATCGGAGCTGCGCTGCGGAGAAAAACAAAGCTTGCCTTCCTGAATCCGCTCCTGATCTCCATCGCGGTTACGATTGTCGTGCTGGTGGCTGCTCATGTCAGCTATGATACTTACGATGCCGGGGCGAAGTATTTAAGCTGGTTTCTTACTCCGGCAACGGTATGCCTGGCCATACCGCTTTACGAGCAGATGAAGCTTCTGAAAAACAACTGGAAAGCGGTCACCGCAGGCATCTGCTCCGGTGTTCTGACCAGCCTTCTCTGTGTCCTGGTTCTGTCTTTTTTGTTCGGACTGGGGCACGAAACATATGTCACCCTTCTTCCAAAATCAATCACAACGGCCATTGGTATGGGCGTGTCGGAGGAGCTGGGAGGAAATGTCACCATAACCGTTGCGGTAATTGTTGTCACAGGTGTGTTGGGAAACATCCTGGGAGAGGGACTCTGCAAACTTTTTCATATCGAGGAGCCCATTGCGCGCGGAATTGCGCTTGGCTCTTCCTCTCATGCCATCGGAACGGCCAAAGCGATGGAAATGGGAGAAGTGGAAGGTGCCATGAGCAGCCTCTCCATAGCAGTAGCCGGAATCCTGACCGTAGTCGGAGCTACTGTTTTTTCAGCTGTCCTGTAATCATGTGTGGATCGTAACAGATATGCATCCCTGCCCTTTGTTCCCGGAAGATTTCGGGGAACAAAAGGCAGGGATTTTTGTGCGCTTTTTTCACCTGCGTGGAAGTCGGATCCAGAACATATAAAATATCAATTCTGCCGCAGAATTTTTTCTCGCGCGGTTCTAGAAAGAACAAAGCCCATCCGCGGAATGTTCTGAAAAAAATACAAAAAAAGAAGGGCTGAAACCGCGAAAACCGGTTTGACACCCTTGACAGGATATGTTATTGTAAAAAATGCACTATTATGGCAACAAGTGCCTCTGTCCCTCTATGCGCTGATTTTCCGGCGCGGACAGGAACGTCCAGGCACCCTGTATCTATTTACCAATTCTAAATCACAAGAGGTGAATCGTCAATGGAGAAAAACAGGATACGTCCGGTCCGCAGCGGAAGAAGTATACGAATGACTTACCAGCGACAGGAAGAGGTTCTGCAGATGCCCAATCTGATTGAGGTGCAGAAAAATTCCTATCAGTGGTTCCTCACAGACGGGTTGAAAGAAGCTTTCGATGACATATCCCCCATTCAGGATTATGGCGGAAAGCTCAGCCTGGAATTTGTAGACTTCAAGCTCTGCGAGGACGATGTAAAGTATTCCATAGAGGAATGCAAACAACGAGATGCAACATACGAGGCTCCGTTGAAGGTTAAAGTGCGCCTCTATAACCGCGAAAAAGACGAGATCAGTGAGCATGAGATTTTCATGGGGAATCTTCCTCTTATGACGCCCACCGGCACCTTTGTTATTAACGGCGCGGAGCGTGTTATTGTCAGCCAGCTGGTGCGCTCTCCGGGCATTTACTACGGAATTGACCATGACAAGCTCGGGAAAAAACTCTACAGCTGTACGGTTATTCCCAACCGGGGTGCCTGGCTGGAGTACGAGACTGACTCCAACGATGTTTTCTGGGTACGTGTGGACCGCACCAGAAAAGTGCCGATCACCGTTCTTCTGCGCGCCCTCGGCCTGGGGACGAACGCGGAAATAGTGGAACATTTCGGCGAGGAACCCAAAATACTGGCGAGCTTCACCAAAGATACAGCGACGAATTATCAGGAAGGTCTTCTGGAACTGTACAAGAAGATCCGTCCGGGAGAGCCTCTGGCAGTGGACAGTGCGGAGAGTCTGATTAACGGAATGTTTTTTGATCCCCGCCGTTATGATCTGGCCAAGGTAGGAAGATATAAATTTAACAAAAAACTGGCGCTTCGCAGCCGGATCACCGGAAAAACTCTGGCAGAAGATGTTGTAAATACTGCCACAGGAGAAATTATCGCGGAGAAGGGAACCACAGTCACCAGGGAAAAGGCGGATGAGATTCAGAATGCCGCGGTTCCGTTTGTATGGCTGGACACGCAGGACGGTGTAGTGAAGGTTCTCTCCAACCTGATGGTGGACATCACCAAATGGGTGGATGTCGATCCGGAGGAAGTCGGCGTGACAGAGCAGGTGTACTATCCGGAGCTTGCCAGGCTTATGGAAGAAAATACCGATCCGGAGGACCTGAAGGATGCCATTGAGGATCACATTCACGATCTGATTCCGAAGCACATCACAAAGGAAGACATTTTTGCTTCCATTAACTATAATATGCATCTGGAATACGGCGTCGGCAATGATGATGACATCGACCACCTGGGAAACAGAAGAATCCGCTGCGTGGGAGAGCTTCTGCAGAACCAGTACCGGATTGGTCTTTCCAGACTGGAGAGAGTGGTCCGGGAGCGCATGACGACACAGGATCTGGACACGCTCTCCGCGCAGTCGCTGATTAATATCAAGCCGGTTACCGCGGCGGTGAAGGAGTTCTTCGGTTCTTCCCAGCTGTCCCAGTTTATGGATCAGAACAATCCTCTGGGAGAGCTGACGCATAAGAGACGTCTTTCCGCACTTGGACCCGGAGGACTTTCCAGAGACCGTGCGGGATTTGAGGTCCGTGATGTCCATTACTCCCATTACGGAAGAATGTGCCCCATCGAGACCCCTGAAGGCCCGAACATCGGTCTGATTAACTCGCTGGCAACCTACGCGAGAATTAATCAGTACGGGTTTATCGAGGCGCCCTACCGTGTCATTGACCGAAGCGATCCGAAGAATCCGCGGGTAACCAAAGAGGTTGTCTACATGACGGCCGATGAAGAGGATAATTACCATGTAGCGCAGGCAAATGAGCCGCTGGACGCAGAGGGACATTTTGTTCATAAAAACGTATCCGGACGTTACAGAGACGAGACGCAGACTTACGAGAAGACCATGTTTGAGTACATGGACGTGTCGCCGAAGATGGTATTCTCCGTGGCGACCGCGCTGATTCCCTTCCTGCAGAATGACGACGCAAACCGCGCCCTGATGGGATCCAACATGCAGCGTCAGGCGGTTCCGCTTCTGTTTACAGAGGCCCCGGTGGTAGGAACCGGAATCGAGGAGAAAGCCGCCGTAGACTCCGGTATCTGTGTGGTGGCGAAGAAGGACGGAACGATTACCTGCGCGGCCTCCAATGAGATCCGCATGGATAACGACGACGGAACCAGGGATGTCTATCACCTGATGAAGTTTACCCGAAGCAACCAGAGCAACTGCTACAATCAGCGTCCGGTTGTCTTTAAGGGCGACCATGTAAAAGCCGGAGAGGTTATCGCCGACGGCCCGTCCACTTCCAATGGAGAGCTTGCTCTCGGAAAGAATCCGCTGATCGGATTCATGACATGGGAAGGTTACAACTACGAGGACGCCGTACTGCTCAGCGAGAGGCTGGTACAGGATGATGTCTATACCTC
>OCTW011605495.1_pt1 | contig 49585 bp, 46 predicted proteins | sample 1539671 | NCBI WGS metagenome assembly OCTW01 (sample SAMN02144230, study PRJEB22623) | gut metagenome | biome: sheep rumen | host: Ovis aries | place: New Zealand
AGATTTACAGTATCTAAGATTAGTTTTGTTTGTTTAGCAAAAGATTTAAATCTAAACATACGCGTAATATCATTAGCTAACATAAACATTTTAGAACCATCTATCTCGTTTAATAATTCTTTACTTAATGTAATTTCAATAAATGTCTTAGTTTGTTTTACCATATTTATATTATACTTGTTAGCAAGTTTTTCAAACCATTCTTCATACATATAAATAATTAATTCTTCACTTACTTTACCAAATCTATCTTCTATTTCAGATTTTATCTCTTCTAATTTTACTTTAGAATCAATACTATTAATTTTTTGGTGGATTTCTATTTTTAATTCATCGTTTGATACATAATTATCTTTTATTGATGTTTCAACATTAAGTAACGGCTGATTTTTTTCTTTAAGAGCAGAAACAACTTTCTCACCTTTTAATTCTTTTACTTTATCATCCAACATTTTTAAAAATAATTGCGTCCCTACTGTTTCTATAAAACCAGCTTGTTCACTTCCCAATATATCGCCTGCTCCTCTTATAGATAAATCGCGCATTGCAATCGAAAAACCACTTCCCAATGCAGTAAACTCCTTAATTACATTAAGTCTTTTTACTGCAACATCTGTTAATGTTTTCATAGGATTATACATCAAATAACAATATGCAATCCTATCGCTTCGTCCGACCCTTCCACGAAGTTGATACAATTGAGATAAACCAAAATGATCTGCTTCAAGAATTATTAATGTGTTAACTAATGGTATATCAATTCCTGTTTCTATAATCGTTGTACACAACATAATATCATATTCATGATTTATAAACTTGTACATAATATCCTCAAGTTCTCTTTGGGACATTCTTCCATGAGCATATACTATTCGTGCTTCAGGAACTAATTTACTTATTTGATTCATCTTTATTTCAATATCTTCAATATGATTATATAATATAAAACATTGACCATTGCGCAATAATTCCTTATAGATAGCATCTTTAATAATAGCATCGTTTTCAGCCATCACATATGTTTGAACAGGAAGTCTATTAACTGGTGGAGTTTCAATTAAAGATAAACTTCTAATACCTGTCATTGACATTTGTAATGTTCTTGGAATTGGTGTTGCAGATAACGTAAGTACATCTATATTATTTCTATATTTCTTTATTGCTTCTTTATGCTTTACTCCAAATCTCTGTTCTTCATCTACTACTAACAATCCTAAATTTTTAAATTTAACATCATTGCTTAAAATTCTGTGAGTACCTATCAATAAGTCTATTTTTCCTTCTTCCAAATCTTTTAATATTTCATTTGCTCTTTTCTTAGAAATAAATCTATTTAAAATTGCAATATTGACTGGAAAAGATGAAAATCTATCGATTGCATTATTGTAATGTTGTGATGATAGAATTGTTGTAGGACAGAGAAAAGCCGCTTGTTTTCCTGATAAAATTGCTTTAAAAATAGCTCTAAATGCTACTTCTGTCTTACCGAAGCCAACATCTCCGCATAAAAGTCTATCCATAGGCATTGGTGTTTGCATTTCCTTTTTTATGTCTTCTGATGCCTTAATTTGATCCACTGTCATTTCATAAGGAAATTCCTTTTCAAACTCTATTTGGTTTTCATCATCAGCAGCAAAAGCGAATCCTTTTACTTTTTGTCTTTCCGCATATAATTCTAACAATTCACCTGCAATATTCTCGATTTTCTTTTTTACCTTTATTTTCGTTTTTTCCCACTCGGTACTACCAAGTTTATTTAGTTTTGGCAAAATACCATCTTTAGTTGAGTATTTATTTATTAAATCAATTTTTTCAACTGGAATATAAAGTTTATCATCATTTTTATATGCTATTAGTAAATAATCTTTGTTAATTCCATTTTTAGATATTGTTTTGATACCACAATATCTACCTATACCATAATTAATATGTACTACATAATCACCTATTTCGAGTTTATTTAAATCTTTTAATTTAGTACCTATTTTAAAATTTGTCTTATATTTTGTTTTTCGATTTCTTCGTTTCAAAATATCATTTTCTGAAAATACAATATAATCTTCAAAAACAAAACCATCATTTATTTCTTTTTTTATTATATTTATTCTATTTTTAAACAGTTTTTTTTCGTTAGTTAAAATAACATTATTATTATTTAAATATTTCTCCATTCTTTTGATTATATTTTCATTTGGTAAACAAATCACAAGTTTTTTCTTTAGCATAAACTTATTAAGTATACTATTAATATCTGATGATGATTTAATAATATCGATTGTTTCAAACGATCTATAGTTTATAGCTTTATTCTTATTTTCTACTTTTGTATCAAAATCATTAATAAAAATAATATTTTGATCATTTTTTTTGTTTTGTTCATTTAGATTTGATAAAACAGTCTGTTCACTACCATTAAAATAATTATTGATTTCCTTTTGTAATTGATGATTCTCTTTCAAAATATTTACATATGATATATAAAACAATTTTGGTGATGCCATATAATCGATAATTGTTGATAATTTATTACGTTTTAAATCTTCACTATAAGATTTAATCAAGCAAGAATCAACTGATTTTATTGTTCGTTGACTATTAATATCGAATGTTTTTATTGATTCAACAGTATCTCCCCATAATTCAATTCGATAAGGATTTTCAGTTCCAATAGGAAATACATCAATCACATAACCTCTAATTGCAATCTCACCTGTTTTATTAACTATAGTATCAATCACATATCCCATAGATTCTATCTTATTAATTAATTCATCTACTGATATATCTTCACCTTTTTTTATCAAAATAGTATTATCATTATAATCATCTTTAGAAGTAATATATTTCAAATATCCTGTTAAATTAGTAATTACTATTTGTTTATCATTCTGAATTAGTGAATTGATTGTTTCTAATCTCGTTGTTTTAAACTCAGGACTACTTGCAAGTGACATCATTGGCAGAAAGTCATCCATAGGAAATAAACTAACTTGATCCGTATAATTTTGAAGAATTTGATACATCTTATTTGCATTATAAACAGTATCGGTTACTATCAATATTGGTTTATTCTCTTTTAAATAATAATTATATATGTATATAGACTTTAATTCATCGGTTAAACCAGATACTTCCTTATAATCAAAACTATCAAAGAGATTTTCAAACATTATATCACCTCCAAAAAATGATACTTTTCTAAGTACCATTACTTCTTATTATATTTGTTCATTACATTGTCAAAAGATAATACTAAATAATCATTTAATATCATTATCATATCATCAATTACTCTATTAACTAAAGTTTGATCTTCTTTATTAAATTTACCAAGAACATAATCTTTTGTATCCATTTTCTTATTATTAGATATACCTATTTTTATTCTTTTATAATTTCTTGTAGCTAAATTAAGTTCTATATTTTTTAAACCATTATGTCCACCTGAACTACCTTGATATCTTAGTTTATATTTACCAATAGGTGTATCTAAATCATCATGAATTACTAATATATCGTCAATATCAATTTTAAAATAATCAACAAACTTTCTTATAACCTCACCTGATAGATTAATAAATTTTTGTGGTTTCAATATAATTATCTTCTCACCATTAATTATTTTTTCTCCATAAACACCATCAAATTTTTTCTTATTAAAATCAAATCCCCATTTTTTTGATAATTCGTCAACAACCATGAATCCCATATTATGCCTCGTATTATCATATTCTCTTCCTGGATTTCCAAGACCTACTATAAGTCTCATATTTCACCTACTTTTCTATATTATGATATTCTTTATAAACTATACTCTTATTTATTCCACGATCTTTTGAAACTAACTTTATTGCTTCTTTTGATGTTTTTCCTGCCTTTATATACAAATTAACATGATCTATTATAGAAATATCATCATAGTTAATTTGTTCTTTATTTCCTTCCATTATAATAACAAATTCACCTTTTGGATTAGTCAATTCATTTAAAACATTATCAATATTGCCTCTATATATTTCCTCATATTTTTTACTAATTTCACGAGATATACTAATTTTTCTGTTTCCCAATGTATCTTTCATTAATTCTAATGTTTTTCTTATTCTATGAGGTGCCTCATAAAATATTATTGTATAATCAATATATTTTAAATCATTCAACTCTTGTCTAACTTTACTACTCTTGTGATTCAAGAAACCATAAAATAAGAAATGATTAGAATCTAAACCTGAAGTTATGAGTGCAGGAATTAATGCGGTTGCACCTGGCAATCCTACAACATTATATCCATTTTCTATTGCACATTTCGCTAACTCATAACCTGGATCACTAATTACAGGTGTACCTCTATCACTAACTAAACCTACGTTTTTACCTTCTCCTAAATACGATAATAGTTTTTCTTTATTTGCAGATTCATTATATTTATGACTAGAAATACATTTTTTCTTAATTTTTAAGTAATTTAATAATTCATGTGTAATTCTTGTATCCTCTGAAAATAATATATCTACATATTTTATAATATTTATACTTCTCAAAGTTATATCTTCTAAATTACCAATTGGTGTTGGAATTAAATATAAAGTTGGAGTATTATCATAACTTTTCTGTGACATAATATCACTCACCTTTAACTCGTTTATTATACTATATTTTTAACTATATAGCAAAAAAAGATGAATAAAATCATCTCTCATTTTTTGTGTTTTTATTTCATTAAATCCAATATTGTTTTTGTGTAAGAACCATCTTCATTATGAACATAAATAGGACTTAATACTTTTAATCCCTTTTTACCACTTTTAACACCTTCAATTAATATCATCTTTGCATCTAAATTTTCTTTAGGATATACAAATTGCAATCGTTTAGGTTCAATTCCATTTTCTTTCATTAATTCTATTATTTCTATCATTCTCTCTGGTCGGTGAACTATTGCAATTCTACCATTATTCTTAAGTATTTTTTTACTTATAATAAATATATTTTCCAACTTAAGAGTAAATTCATGCCTAGCAATTTTTTTTGCCTCTGAAAGATTTTTCTTAGAACTATCTTCAATCTTAAAAAAAGGTGGATTACATGTTATCACATCATATGTGTCTGAATTTATACTATTATAATATATATTAATATCATCATTTATCAAATGTATTCTACTATCTAATTTGTTATATTCTATACTCTTTTTAGCTAATTCATATGACTTTTTTTGTAATTCGATTGCATCTATTTTACTGTTAGTTTTTGTTGTAAGTATTAACGGGATAGGAGCATTTCCTGTTCCTATATCGAGAATTTTCTTTACTGATTTATTTATTGTTACAAAATTTGCAAGCAAAACAGAATCCAATGAAAAGTTAAACATTTCTGTATCTTGATATATTTTTAAATTATTATAATCCAATAAATCATTTAATACTATCATCTATAACCTCAATTAATCCAATTTGTGGAATATCAACATAATACTTTCTCTTTAATACATTTACTTCTTTAACCACACCGGTTCCTTCTTTTATTTTTACTGTATCTCCAATTTTTGGAAGACCTTTTTGACATCTTTTATAACATTCATCCTCGTACTTCAAACAACAAAGTAATCTACCACATGAACCATTAATTTTATTAGGATTTAAAGATAAGTTTTGATCCTTGGCCATATTTATTGAAACTGGCGCAAAAGTATTCATAAATCTAGAGCAACACAATACTTGTCCACAAACCCCAATTCCGCCAATTTCTCTTGCTTTATCACGAACTCCAATTTGTCTTAATTCAATTCTCGTTTTATATATTGAAGCCAATTTTTTAGCTAGATCTCTAAAATCTATTCTAGTATCAGCTAAAAATCTAAATAATAATTGTTCTCGGTTAAAGGTATACGTGGCGTCTAAAACTTGCATTTTGATATTCATTTTTTTTGAAATACTTTTGCATTTTTGTAATGCCTTTTCTGCATCCTCTAAATTCTTTTTATGCTTTTGATAATCTTTTTTTGTTGCCAATCTTACTACTTCATTCAAATCAGATAATTTAGTATTATCAGCCAATTTGATAACTTCTGTCTTTACTTTCCCATATTGTTGACCTTTTTCTGTTTCAACAATTACATTTGAATCCTTTTTCAAAGTTAAATCATTGGTAAGAAAGTAAGATAAACGATTGTTATTATCAAATGAAATACCAACTATATTTTTATCCATTACACTTCCTCCTTAGAAAACATAATTATTAGTTTATCAAGCAAAAGATTAATATTTGCATTTATTTTAATATTGTTTTTTATTTGTTCAATTATATTTATTCTATTACATATCGTAGTTATTAATAAATTATCAAATTTATTTATATATTCAAAATCACTAGATAGCACATTTAATTGTCTATTAAGTTTAAAATTAATTAAATCTTGATATATCAATACCATTATTGCTAAAAATAACTCAAATGTGTTTTTATCATTGCCTATAACTAAATTTATATTACTTGTATTAGCAATCATCGATAATTCTTTTTCTTCATATCCTAACAAAAAATTAATAGTTTCATTGATCAAATCTGAAAATTTTTCTGTTTCTATATATTCACTATAATTATTATTGATATGTATTAGAGCTTGTCTAAATTTTTCATTTATTAATAAATTTTTATTATCAGTAACACTATCATTTTGCAAAGAAATAATTTGACATCTTGATTGAATTGTTCTCAATACAAGATTTTTGTTATTTGTTACAAGTATAGCAATTATACCAGATTCTGGTTCTTCTAAAAATTTAAGTAAAGCATTTGCAGCATAATTATTTAATTTATCTGCTTCAAATATTATATATACTTTCTTATTTGATTCTACAGCTTTTGTTTCAAATTCTCTTTGCAATTCTTCTATTTGATCTTTTTTAATCCACATTCCATCAGGAAATATGATTTTTAATTCAGTATAGTTACCATTATCAATTCTCTTACAAACATTACAATTATTTGCTTCCTCTTTTGTTTTATGATGTTCTGGGCATAAGATATATTTTACAAATGCCATTATAAAATTCTTAGAAGACGTATAATTATTAGTTTCAAAAAGATATGCATGTGATAATTTGTTGTTATCAACTGCTGATGTTAATATTTTATAAGCAATACTCTGATCTTTTCTATAATCATCTAACATACATTTCACCTTCTTAATATACTAATAACAATATTATTGAAAAACTAAATAAGGATGGGATTCCAAATATAGTTATCATTAATATTGTAATTATATTTATCGGAATATTTAAATTTAATGGTACAACTAACACATTATATCCGTATATTATAAAAGCACTTACCAATATTTTTTTTATAACATCAATAATAGTGTTTAGCATCTAGATCACCTTACAAAATAATATGTTGTTTTTCTTATTTCATGAAATCTTTTTTCTGTCATCTAGAGCCATACTAAGTGTTAAAGTATCAATATACTCCATATCTGCACCTAATGGTATTCCATGAGCTATTTTTGTGACAACAACATTTTTATCTTTTAATTTTCTATTAATATATAAAGCTGTTGTCTCTCCCTCAATATTAGGTTTTAAAGCAAGTATAACCTCTTTAATATTCTCTTTGTCAATTCTATCTAGTAATGTAGAAATATTAACATCTTCTGGATTTATACCATCCAAAGGTGATATTAAACCGTTTAAAACATGATAAGTACCATTATATGTTCCTATTTTTTCTATAGCTATTATATTTTTAGGATCTTCAACCACACAAACAATAGACTTATTTCTCATATTATCTGTACATATTAAACATTTTTCTGTTTCGGATAAATTGTTACATATAGTGCAATGTTTAATTTTGGTTTTTATATCAACTAAAGATTTAGAAAATAAATCAATAGCATCTTGATCCATTTCCATAGATGCTAATGCAAGGCGTTCGGCAGTTTTAGCCCCAATACCTGGTAACTTTTTATAGCAGTCTATTAAATTTTTTATCGTCGTAGGATAGTTCATAATTAAAATAATCCTGGCATTCCTTGTGTATATTTTCCCATTTTTGCTTCTGTTTCAGAATCAATTTGATTAAAGGCATCATTAATAGCTACAACAATCATATCCTCCAATAATTCAATATCTTCTTTTTCTAATTTTTCTTCTGTTATCTTAACTGATTTGATTTTTTTATTTCCCATTACTTCTACACTAACAATCGAAGACTTTCCTGTGAATACTTTTTCATCTATTTCCTTTTTAGTATTCATCATATCTTTTTGTAATTTTTGTGCTTGTTTAAGCATAGCTTGCATATTCATTTTTTATTCCTCTTTTCTATTTTATTCATACTCTATAATATTTCCAAAAATATTATTAAATTCATTGATGTTTTGTTCATTATCTGGCTTATTTTGAGATTCTATAATTTCTTTTAGGTTTGGTTCCTCTATATAAGAATATTTTTTAGATTTAGAATTAAATTCATTTTTAATTATTTCCCATGATGATAAGTCTGTTGCGACAACCTTAATATTCTTATTAGTTACAATCTCTAGAAATTCTTCTATTTCTAAAATCTTTTCATTAAAGTTTATAGCTTCTGTTTCTGTCTTATAAACATAGACAACGATATTATTTCCCGAAGCCTTTCTTACACCATCAAGTAATAAAGAAGCTATTGGATTATATTTTTCATTCAAAATATAATTTCTAATGATATCATCATATTTCTGAATTTCTTTCATTATACTCTTATCTAATTTTGATAAAGAATTATTTATCCTTATATCTCTAAAATTATAAAGTTTTTGTAAATATACATCATCTTTAATTTGTTTCTTTTCAGTTGTATTTTCAACCTTAATATCAGGTTTAGTTACCTTACTATTATTTTGTGTCTTTTTTACATTAACAATTGTCTTTTTGACATTTTTCTCTTCTGAAACTGTCAAATTATCCATCTTATTCATACTATTTTTTAAACAATATAATTCCAATAGTAATTTAGGATTCGTTGACATTTTCATTTCATTTAATGTTTTATTCAAATCTAATATCATATTATATAAATTATCGTTAGTTATTTCCTTGGAAATTTTTTCATAAATTTTTGTTATATTATTTTCCAGGAAATAATTAGTAGTTTGCTTATATATTAAAATATTTTTGAGTTGAACTAATAATTCTTCAGATATTTTATAAAGATTCTTTCCCTTACTATTTAATTCATCAATTGTATCTAACACTTTATTTAAATTATTATTAACTAATAATGATATAAATTCCAATAAATTATCAACAGATAATGTCCCATTTAATTCATGGATATCATTTATTGTTATTAATTCATTATTATATGATATCAATTGATCAAGCATACTTATAGAATCTCTCATTCCACCATCTGAAAGTTTTGCAATTTCAAATAATGCTTCTTTTTCAATTTTTATGTTTTCATTATTAACAATATAATCTAAACGACTTACTATATCAGTGTCTTTAATTTTTTCGAAATCAAATCTTTGACATCTTGAAAGTATTGTTATTGGAATTTTATGAGGATCCGTAGTTGCTAGAATAAAAATTGCATGACTTGGTGGTTCCTCCAATGTTTTTAATAGTGCGTTGAATGCACCAACAGTTAACATATGAACTTCATCAATGATATAAATTTTGTATTTCCCAAGAGTTGGAACTAGATTTACTTTTGATTTCAATGCTCTAATCTCATCAACACCATTATTAGATGCTGCATCTATTTCAATAACATCAGTCATTTGATTATTATTAAATTGCGTACAATTAACACATTTGTTACATGCCTCACCATTCTCAACATTTTTGCAATTAACTATTTTAGCTAAAATTTTAGCTACACTTGTTTTTCCAGTCCCCCTTGGACCAGCAAATAAATATGCATGTGATAATTTGTTGTTTTTAATTTCATTAATCAATGTTTTTACTATCTTTTCTTGACCAACCACATCATTTAATGAATCTGGTCGATATTTTCTATAAAGTGCTACATACATATTTTCACCATCCAATCCAATATATATTATTATATCATTTTATCAATAAAATAAAAAGAATATATCATATTCTTTTTATTTCAAAAAATTGTCTTAACATTTGTTTTATATCATTATTTTCCATGTTTACCACTACTCTATTTTTTAATATCCTACTCTTAATACTTGAATCATTTTTTAAATTCGACATTAACCCAAATTTTTCATTTGCAACCCCATAAACTATTTTTTTTATTCTCGATTCCATGATTGCTCCCATGCACATTATACAAGGTTCCATAGTTACATATATTTCGCAATCAGTTAAATGCCATGTGTTTAGTTTTTTACAAGCTTCATCAATTGCTATAATTTCCGCGTGGGAAATAGCTGATTTATTCATTTCTTTTTGATTACATGCTTTAGCAATTATTTTATTATCATAAACTATAACAGCACCAACTGGAACATCACCATTCTTTAATGCTTTTTTTGCTTCTTTTATAGCTTCGATCATATATTTTTCTTCTATCATATTATCACCATTAAAAATGACGCACACAATAAGAGATTCTTAAGGATGCTGTCTTCCGACTCTGACCTGATTCAAACATTATTGTTGCGTCATAGTTAATATACAACATTTTATGTTTAAATGCAATGAAATTATATTGATTTTAAACGACTTTTTGCTGTTTTTGATACAATGTTTCACGTGAAACATTGTTAGGTTTGTTTTTATAATTTCGTAATACTTATTTTTTTGTTAATGTTTCACGTGAAACATTAATACTTTTTTAAATCTTACTAATTGTTTTTTTTGCTTATGTTTCACGTGAAACATTGTTCAGGAAATAATCTCTGTTTGATGGCTATAAAAAAAGAAGAATCTTTTTAATCAGATTCCTCTTCATTTTCGATAATAGTTATCGTACTTACATTTTGATTTTCTTTAAGATTTATCAATTTTACACCTTGAGCCACTCTTCCTGTTTGAGATACCTGACCTAAATTTATTCTAATAATTATACCATTATTAGTTATTAACATCATATCTTCATCACCAGTTACAAGTTTAAAGGCAACAATTGTTCCGTTCTTTTCAGTAATATTAAGTGCTTTTACTCCTTTGCTGCCTCTATGAGTTAAACGATATTCATCAATGTTTGTTTTTTTACCATAACCTTTTTCTGTTACTACTAGTACTTTTTGATCTTGTTCTGCTATTTCACATCCAACACACTTACTTCCGCTAAGTTCGATACCTTTAACACCAGTAGCAGTTCTTCCCATAATTCTTATTTCACTTTCATTAAATCTTATCATTCTACCATTACTAGCAGCTATCAATATTTCGTTATTTCCTGAAGTCTTTTTAACTGAAATTAATTCATCATCATCCTTTAATTTTATTGCAATTTTACCTGTTGTTCTTATATTTTCAAATTCTTTTATTCTTGTACGTTTTACTGTACCATTTTGTGTACAAAATACAATAAATTCTGAAGGATCTTCATTTTCTACTTTCAATAACGTATTAATTCTTTCATCTTTCTCTAGAGGTAACAAATTAATGACTGGTAATCCTTTAGATTGTCTACTAAATAATGGTACTTCATATCCTTTCATACGATATACTTTTCCTTTATTTGTAAAGAACATTATATAGTCATGAGTTGTCATTGAAAGCATCTTTTCAACATAATCTTCCTCATTAGTAGACATACCTTTAATTCCTACTCCTCCACGATTCTGAGTACGATAATTTTCACTATTCATTCTCTTTATATATCCTTTATTTGTTAAAGAAACAACAATATCCTCTATTGGAATTAATGATTCGTCTTCTATATAATCTATTGCAGTCATATCTATTGATGTGCGACGATCATCTGCATATTTATTTTTGATTTCAAGTAATTCTTGTTTGATTATTTCTAATACTTTTGCTTCTGAAGCAAGAATTTCTTTTAATTCAACTATCTTTTCAAGTAAATCATTTAATTCAGATTCAATTTTTTCTCTTTCTAATCCTGTTAATCTACGAAGTCTTAATTCTAAAATAGATTTAGCTTGAATTTCAGAAAGTCCATATTTGCTCATTAATTTTTCTTTTGCTTCTAAATCTGTTTCAGCACCTCTTATAATCTTAATAACAGCATCAATATTATCCAATGCTATCTTTAATCCTTCTAAAATATGAACTCTTTCCTCTGCCTTTTTTAGATCATATCTTGTACGTCTTATAATTACTTCCTTTTGATGATCAACATATTTAGAGATTATATCTTTTAATCCTAGTGTTCTTGGAACACCATTATCAAGCATTAATAGAATTATTCCATAATTTGTTTGAAATTGAGTATGTTTGTATAAATTATTAAGAATAACCTGAGCATTAGCATCTTTCTTTAAAGTAATTGTTATTTTTATACCATCTTTTAAATCTGTATGATAATCTGATATACCATCTATTACTTTATTATGAACTAATTCTGCCACTTTGTTCTTTAATTCTAAAGCATTTATCCCATATGGAATTTCATCGATGATTATATAATTTCTTCCTTTTTTCTCTTCAATTCTAGCTCTACTGCGAATTGTAATAGTTCCCCTACCAGTTTCATATGCTTTTTTTATTCCGCTATTTCCTAGTATAACAGCACCTGTTGGGAAATCTGGTCCTTTTATATAATTCATTAATCCTAAGGTATCTATATCTGGATTATCAATATAAGCTATACATCCATCAATAACTTCACCTAAATTATGTGGCGGAATATTTGTTGCCATACCAACAGCTATTCCCATTGTTCCATTGACTAAAATATTAGGAAAGCGTGATGGTAAGACTGTTGGTTCATTTTGTGTTTCATCAAAATTTAAAGTCATATCAACAGTTTCTTTATTTATATCACGTAATAATTCTAATGAAATTTTTGATAATCTTGATTCTGTATAACGCATTGCGGCTGCTCCGTCACCTTCAATATTACCAAAGTTTCCGTGTCCGTCTATAAGCAGATATCTTTGATTAAAATTTTGTGCCATTCTAACCATTGCTTCATAAATAGATGAATCTCCATGTGGATGGTAATTACCCATAACTTCACCAACTGTTTTAGCAGACTTTCTATGAGGTTTATCAGGAGTATAACCTGACTTATACATGCTCCATAAAATACGTCTATGAACAGGTTTTAATCCATCTCTTAAATCAGGCAACGCACGAGATGTAATAACACTCATGGAATATTCCAAAAACGAAGTTTTTACCTCATCTACAATGTTATTCTCAGATAAACTATCTCGTTCATGAAAATAACCATTAAATTCATTTGTTTCCATTTTATTATTATCTAATTCAGTTTCTAAATTCTTATTTTCTTCTTCCATTTTTTCACCTCCTATATATCAAGATTTTCAACAAATCTAGCGTTTTCCTCTATAAAGTTTCTTCTAGGTTCTACTTCATCACCCATTAATCTCTCGAATATTGCATCAGCAGCTACACAATCATCAACAGTAATCTTCCTTAATACACGTTTTTCAATATTCATAGTTGTTTCGTTTAATTCTTCTGCGTCCATTTCTCCAAGACCTTTCATACGAGCAATCTCAGCACGATCTCTTACTGTCTCAGATAAACTAGCTAAATATTGATTCTTTTCATTATCATTCAACACATATTTTCTAGTTTTACCATGCATAATTCTAAATAATGGTGGTTGAGCTGCATAAACATGACCTGCTTCTACTATTGGTCTAAAGAAACGATAGAATAAAGTTAGTAATAAAACTCTAATATGTGAACCATCAACATCGGCATCGGTCATGATTATAATTTTATCGTAACGAAGCTTTGATAAATCAAACTCTTCACCAATTCCTGTACCAAATGCAGTTATTATACTTCTAATTTCTTCATTAGCTAAAGCTCTATCCATTCTTGCTTTTTCAACGTTTAATATTTTTCCTCTTAATGGTAGAATAGCCTGTGTCATAGTATCTCTTCCTTGTTTTGCTGATCCTCCAGCTGAATCCCCTTCGACTATAAATATCTCTGATACTTTAGGATCTTTGCTGGCACAATCACATAATTTTCCGAAGAAATTAGTGTGACCCATCTCACTTTTTCTTGTTATTTCACGTGCTCTTTTAGCAGCCACTCTTGCTCGTGCAGCTAATATTGATTTATCTACAATTGTTCGAGCGTTATCAGGATTTTCCATTAAAAAGCGTTCAAATCCCTCAGCAAATACATTATCAGCTAATTTTCTAACTTCAGAGTTTCCTAATCTACCTTTTGTTTGACCTTCAAACTGTGGATTTGGATGTTTACATGATACTATCATTGTTAAACCTTCTTTAACGTCATCTCCTGTTAAAGAAGCATCTTTTTCCTTCAAAATGTTATTTTTTCGTGCATAATTGTTAATAACACGAGTTAAAGCTCTTCTAACACCTTCTTCGTGTGTTCCTCCATCGTGCGTATTAATATTATTAACAAAAGAATAAATTCGAGTATTTTCATCAGATGTGTATTGTAAAGCAACTTCAAACATTATTCCATCTTCTTCACCATTTAAATGAATAATATGATCATGAATTGGCTTTTTATTTTGATTTATATATCTTACATATTCACTAATACCACCTTCGTAGTAAAAAGTTTCACCAGTTGTATCTTCATTATCTCTATCATCTCTTAGTGTTAATTTTAATCCCTGATTTAAAAATGCTAGTTCTCTTGTTCTTACTTTTAAAGTCTCGTAGTCATAAATATCAGTATCAAATATTTCTGAATCTGGTTTGAAAGTTACTGTTGTACCAGTTCTTTCCTTACTACACGTATCAATAACTGTAAGTTTTTGAACTGTTTTTCCACCATTTTCAAACTTAGCCTCATAAACATTACCATCTTTATATACTCTTACTATAACCCATTTTGATAAAGCATTTACTACTGATGCTCCAACTCCGTGAAGTCCTCCAGATACTTTGTATCCTCCTCCACCAAATTTTCCTCCTGCATGCAAAACAGTATAAACTGTTTCAACAGTTGAAATTCCGGTTTTAGCATGAATTCCTACCGGGATACCACGTCCGTTATCCTTTACTGTTATTGAATTATCTTTATTGATTACTATCTCAATATTATTACAATAACCAGCTAATGCTTCATCAATTGAGTTATCAACTATTTCCCAAACCAAATGATGTAACCCTTTTACATCGGTTGTACCTATATACATACCTGGTCTTTTTCTTACTGCTTCTAGTCCTTCTAATACTTGAATATCTGAAGCATCATAATGTTGATTATTTTCATTCACGTTTACCATCTCCTTTTTTTACAATTTTTCCATTTGAAATATTATATAAACTTGCATTCGATAGAATTTTCTTATCTATACTATTAAGATCTGTAGTTGTTATAAATATTTGAATATTAGATTCAAGATAATCTAATAAATTATTACGTTTTGAGACGTCTAATTCACTAAACACATCATCCAATAAAAGAATTGGATAATAACCTTTATATTTTTTAAATATTTCTATCTCAGCTAATTTAAGTGTTAAAATGGATAATCTTTGCTGTCCTTGAGAGCCATACTTCTTTAAATCCTTTTCTTTAATAAAAAATGAAATATCATCTCGATGAGGTCCAATTAATGTTGAACCAAGTTTCAATTCGGTAGATCTTATTTTAGATAATCTTTCAATTATTATATCCTTTGATAATTCACCATCTTTTAATATATTTGATACATATTCTATTCTAAAATCAGATATATTAGTTAATTTTTCAAATATGTTTTTAGCCTCTATATTAAGATCTGATATAAATTTCTTACGCATTTTGTAAATCAAAATAGACTTTTCAACCAATGATTCAGTTATAACATCAAGATAATTATCATCAGCTATTTGCCTCTGATTCAAGTATTTTAACCTATCATTTCGCATTCTCAATAATTTTTTATAATCATTAAAAACATTATAATAATTATTATATAATTGACTAAGTTCAGTGTTCAAAAACCTTCTACGTTCACTTGGAGAACCTTTAATAATACCTAAATCTTCTGGATAAAAAATTATGATATCCATATTAGATATATAGTTTCCAACTTTTTTTATCTCGTCATTATTCAATTTTAATTTCTTTTTCTTGTTTTGAAATCCAATTTCAAGATAATTTTTTGAATTATTAACAATTAACTCACCAGAAATATGTGCAGTCATTGCTCCACTTTTTATAAGGTTATCATCAATAAATGAACGATGCGATTTAGTCAATCCTAAAACATATATACTTTCTAAAAGATTGGTTTTTCCTTGTGCATTTTCACCATAAAAGATGTTAATACCATCATTAAAATCAACTTCTAAAAAATCATAGTTTCTAAAATTCTGGATTTTTAGTTTTTTTAGGTACAAATACTATCACCCTATTTCAATTTTTTGATTTTATGCGTCATTTTGAAAAATAATGCTAACTTGGTACTCCTATACCTCATATTAATTATACCACAAAAAAGCGCCTAAAAACGAAAAAAACATCATAAATTGATGTTTTTTACCATTTTGCGCTCTGTTAAAATTTGATATAGTCTAGATGCTCTCAAAACTTGGTTATCTAATGAGCCATATGATAAATCAACATCTAAATTATATCCATTTTTAAAGGTTATTCTAGAACCCATATTATCGTTAATTGTATATTTATCTATATTTTTTAAACATATCCAACTACAATTTGACGATCTAGGTGAATCTGTAGGAAAAACTATTATAGGACATGTTTCTTCTACTATTATTGGTGATTTATAATTTACACCTATCATATCCTTTGTTCCTTGAGATCTTCCCATTAATGAACTACCAAAAAACTTACAACTATTTTCCATTACTTTTAATGCTTTCTTTTTTACAAAAAATATAGCATTTTTTTCAATAATTTTTGACATATTATCTCCATACGGAATAACAGCCAATGTTTGTGCATTTACTTGGTAATCTTCTACTATCACAATTGCTCCTTTCTATGTCATTCGGCCAAATAACAATAATGATATTATAATCATTTTTTTGTCGAATTTTGTCGAATTTTGTCGAAGAATAAAAAAAATTCACTTTTTTTAGTGAATTTTTCAATTTTAATATGTTCTTATTGGTAAAATTAACTGAATTAAATTATCAGTATTAGGATTTTTAACAATTATAGGACTTACTTCTCCATTAAATAATAATTCTACATCTTCACAATCAAAAGCCTTTAAAGCATCAAGCATATACTTTGAACTAAATGCTATTCTTATATCTTGATCATTATCTTTAGAAACAATCATCTTTTCCTCAACATTACCTATTTCTGGAATATTTGAAGAAATAGTTATTTCGTTTCCTTTATTATCCAACTTAATAGTATTTTTATCAGCTTCGTTTGTAAGTAATGAAGCTCTATCAATAGTTCCAAAGAATTCATTATGATTAACTTTCATTGTCACTTCAAAAGTTGTAGGAATTAATTTAGAAGTATCAGGATAAGAACCATTTATTAATTTACTTATAAACACAATAGATCCAAATTTAAATATAACCTTATTATTAAATACATGAATATTAATATAATCCTCATCATCATTAAATAATCTTATTAATTCTAATAAATTTTTAGTAGGAATAATTACATTAATAATTTCTGGAAGATCAGTATTAATTTTTATTTTAGCTTTAGCTAAACGATAAGAATCAGTAGCGGTACATTCTAATGTATCATGTTCTATTTTAAAATTAATACCAGTTAATACAGGTCTTGATTCTTGTGTTGATGTAGCAAAAGCAGTTTGATTAATAATATTTTTAAATATTCTTTGTTTTACACCAAATGGATTTTTACTATCATCTATCATTATATTAGGAAAATCACCTATATTATTACAATTTAAATTAAATGAAGAATTTTCAGTATATATTGATATTTTAGAATCAACAACTTCTTCTATATTAATTATTTCATTAGGAAGTTTTCTTATTATTTCATATATATAACGACCTGATACAACTATTTCCCCTAGTCTATCTATTGATTCAATATCTTTTTTATCAATAAATGTTTTTATTGATATTTCATTATCAGTACTTGTTAAATATAAACCATCGTTAGTAAGTTCAAATTTTATACAGTTTAATATAGGAATAAGATTTTTATTAGAAATACCTCTTATTACATAATTTAAATGTTCAAATAATTTTGTTTGTTTAATAGTTAGTTTCATAATTTATCTCCTTAATTTTTATTATTTATATATGTATTTTTATTATTAAAGTGGATAACGTGGAAAAGTTAAATTTACCCTTTGTTATCAACGATAAATAACAATTTTAACATGTTGATAAGTTGTTAATAAAGTTAATTTTATCAACACTTATTTAATTTCGTTAACAATTTTGTTAATTTCCATTTCTAGAATTTCATTAGTTTTCAACTCTTTTTTGATTTTATCCACAGAATGCATAACGGTTGTATGATCTTTTCCTCCGAATTCTATTCCGATTTTTGGGAAAGATTCTCCTAAAACAGTTCTGCATATATACATTGCAACTTGTCGTGGAAAGGCAATTGTAGCTTTTCTTTTCTTACTCTTTAAATCTTCAGTGGAAATGTTATAGTAATTTGCTACTAATTGTTGAACTTGATCGATCTTATTTTTGGAAATAATACTTTTTACAAAGTAATCTTTTAGAGCTTCTACAGCAAGATCTAAAGTAATATCACTACCACTCATCATAGTAGCATAGGCAACTACTCTAGTGATGGCACCTTCCAGTTTTCTAATATCACCCGTACAATTACTAGCTATATATTCTTTTACATCTTTAGGAAATTTATTATATAAAAGATTTCCCTCTATTTTTTTATCAATAATAGCCATTCTTAGATCAAAATCAGGTGGAAGAATATCAATAGTTAATCCCCAATTAAATCTAGTTCTCAATCTATCTTCTAATAGTTTTAAATCGTCTGGTGATCTATCAGAAGATATTATTATTTGTTTATTATTACCATATAAATCATTGAAAGTGTTGAAAAACTCTTGTTGAGTTTGATTAGCATTACCTAAGTATTGAATATCATCAATAATAAGTATATCAACATCTCTATATTTTCTTTTGAAAATTTCTACACTATCAATGTTATTTTCAATTTTATTCTTTCTATTTATACCAATAAAGTCTGATACAAATTTTTCACATGTAACATATAAAACATTTTTATCAGTGTGTTCAACAACATAATTTCCGATTGCATGCATTAAGTGCGTTTTTCCCAAACCACTATTACCATAAATGAATAATGGATTATACATAAAACCTGGTTTTTCAGCAACTGCAAGCGCGGTAGCCTTAGCAAATTTATTACTTTCCCCTACTATGAAATTATCAAAGGTATATTTTGAAATTAAATTAGAATCTGTTTTTTTTGTATTGTGAGAAACAATTTTTTCCTGTTTAGTTTTAACTTTTTCTAAATCTTCAAGTTCATCTTCCGTTATATAATTCATTTTAAAATTAGACTCAGTAATTTCAGTAAATACTTCTTCTATTAATTCATTATAGTGTTCCTGTAAATGTTTTTTTTGAATATTCATAGGAACAACTATAGTTGCTTCCCCATTATTTAGTGAATGAAGCTTCGTTTCCGAAAACCAGGTTTCAAATAACATAGGTGAAATTTTCTTACTTATATTATCAAGAAAATTTTTCCATATAATATTAATATCCATTTTTCCACCTACTTCCCTGAACTTACCAATATTTTACACCAAAATTGGTGAAAATAAAAGCAAAATCAAGCAAAAAATGTGGAAAATAATATATTAACAACATTATCCACAACACAAAGTATTAATAATTCTAATAAAAATAAAATTATCAACAAAAATGTTGAAAATTAGAATAATACATTTTCACAGTGTTAAAACGTTTTCCACATTATTGTTGAAAAGTGGGAAATACTTATATTTATTAAAGATTTGAGTTGTGGGAAATATTTGTGCATAATTATAATAATATAAAATATTAATTATTTCCCACAGTGGAAAAATAATGAAAAAATAAAAAGATTATTATCTTTTTTGTTGATAAATAAAATTTAAATAAAAAATAAATTGACAAATTAGTACTTTTTCTATATAATCATATAAGCAAATTGATTTAATTGTTACAGGAGGTGTATTAGATGAAAAGCAATAATGGTACAACATTTCAACCAAATAATCGTAAAAGAAGTAAAAAACATGGATTCTTTGCACGTATGAATACAAATATTATTAAACGTAGAAGAAGAAAAGGTCGTAAAGTTTTATCACATTAATAACCACTGGAGCTTTCAGTGGCTTTTTTTAATATTATGGGGTGAAATATGAAAAAGATTAATATTATAAAAGAAAATCGTGAGTATAGTAGAATAATTAAAACTTGTCGATATTATAAATCGAATTATTATGTTATTTATAAAGAAAATACAAAGCCAGATGATATATATAAGTTTGGGATATCTATTGGTAAAAAAGTTGGAAAAGCAGTTTATAGAAATAAAATAAAAAGAAGAATAAAGAATATTTTAGATAAAAAAGTATATAAAAATGGCTTCAAATGTATTATAATAGTTAAGAAAAGAATTAATGAGCTTTCTTATAAAGAAATGGAAAATGAGCTTAATTTAATTCTAGAAAGAATAGACATAGTAAAAGGAGAAAGATATGAACAAGAAAATAATTAAATTATTTGTGATATGTATTACAGTTTTAGCTTTAACTGGTTGTACAGTACAATTAAAAGATTCAAAAAATAAATTAGTAAAGAATGATATAACAGGTCAAACATTAACTAAGAATATTTTATGTAAGCCAACTGATAAGGCTACAATAAAAAAATATACAGAAAATGGTGTAAAAGTATCAAAATTAGATGATTGTAACAATTTTAGTGTTGTAGGTAGTAAATATAATGGAATCTGGGAATCAATTTTTATAAGACCATTAGCTTGGTTAATTTTAAAAATTGGAGGATTATTTAATAAATATGGATGGTCAATAGTATTTACAACGATTTTAATAAGATTAGTAGTAATGCCTTTCACTAAAAAAGCAGCATTACAATCTGAAAATATGAAAAAAGCTCAGCCAGAACTTAACAAACTTGAAAAAAAATATGCAAATAAGAATGATCAAGATTCTATGATGAAAAAAAGTCAAGAAATGATGTTTATTTATAAGAAATATGGAATTAATCCAATGGCAGGATGTTTATTTTCACTTATTCAAATTCCATTATTCTTTGCTTTTTATGAGTCATTAAATCGTTTACCAGCAATATTTGAAGAAAACTTTTATGGAATTAAACTTGGAATGACTCCTGGAATGGCAATTTCTCAAGGAAAAATATATTATGTTATTATAATTATATTAGTAGTGGTAGCTAGTTATTATGGTATGAAATTGAATAGCGGTGCTAGTATGTCTAAGGAACAAGAATCACAGATGAAAACTATGATGAATATGATGATTATGTTTATGGGAATAGCTGCAATTACACTACCAACAGGAATAGCTATATATTGGATTGTTAATAATGTATTTACTATAGCTCAAAATCTATGGGTAAGGAGGAAAAAGGATGCCAAATAAATTATCTAAACATTCATATGTTGCAAAAACAAAAGAAGATGCATTAAATAAGTGTTATGAAGAATTAAATGTTAACGAAGAAGAAATTTATGTTAAAGAAACACAAATTGCTGGTAAGTTATTTAAAGCATCAAAAATTGAACTTGAAGTATTAACTCAAAAGGAGTTAGTTGATTTTATAAAGTACTATATAAATCAAATAGGTACTTTAATGGGGTTAGATATAAAAACTGAAATTAGAACTTCTGATCAAATAATAAATGTAACTTTAATATGTGAAAATAATGCCATTTTAATTGGTAAAGACGGAAGAACATTAAATGCAATTCAAAATTTATTGAGACAATCAATAAGTGTTCAAAGTGGTTTTAATGTTAAAATAAATATTGATGTTTGTGGTTACAAGGAAAAAAGAAAGAAACGATTTGAAAGAGAAATAAAGAATATTTGTAGAAGTATTTTGAGAGATCATATAGAAGTTAAATTAGATCCAATGAATTCATATCAAAGAAGAATTGTTCATAATGTTGTTAATAAATATGAAGATTTAAAAACCGAAAGCATTGGTGAAGAGCCAAATAGATATGTAGTAATAAGTTACAAAAAATAGGACTAAATTTATATTTAGTCTTTTATTGACAACAAAAATTAATTAATATACAATACGAAGGGATGCGAGATAATGAATTTCAGTAAAGAATATATAAAAATAGTAAAACCAATATTAGAACATCCAGAATTTATTAAGAGAAAAGAGTATAAGCATCATGAAAGAGAATCTGTTTATGAGCATTCTCTTATAGTTTCTTATAATTCATATAAAATAGCAAAGATGTTAGGATTAGACTATAAAAGTGCTGCAATAGGGGGATTATTACACGATTTTTATAGGTATCCTTGGCAACTTACTGATCAACAAAGAAAAGAATTACAGATTCCACCAAGTAAAAAAGGTTTCTTTAATCAACATGGTTTTACCCATGCTCGTGATGCAATGTTAAATGCACGAGAAAAGTTTCCAGAGTTAATGAATAAAAAAATTGAAAATATAATATTAAGACATATGTTTCCGTTAACACCAATTCCACCTAAATATAGAGAGGGTTGGATAGTTACATATGTTGATAAGTATAAATCAATGAATGTTTTAAAAAGTCCAAAAGAATTACCAAAATATATTGGAGTAAAAAGAAAAAATAAAAAAAGGAAGTGATTAATATGAATGATACTATAACTGCAATATCAACTGCTTTAGGAATTGGAGCTATTTCAATAGTAAGAGTAAGTGGAGAAGATGCTATAGATATAGTTAATGAAGTATTTAAAGGAAAGAATTTAAGTAAAGTAGCTAGTCACACAATTCATTATGGACATATAATAGATAATGAAGAAATAGTTGATGAAGTTTTAGTATCTGTCATGAGAGCACCAAAAACATTTACAACGGAAGATATAGTTGAAATAAATTGTCATGGTGGTATTGCTACTACTAATAAGGTGTTAGAATTGTTACTAACTAAAGGATGTAGATTAGCAGAGCCTGGAGAGTTTACTAAACGAGCATTTTTAAATGGGCGTATAGATTTAATAGAGGCCGAAGGTGTTATGGATTTAATAAATTCTAAAACAGAACAAGCTTCTAAATTAGCTTTAAATCAAGTTGATGGAAAAGTATCTAATTTAATAAAAAAATTACGTCAAGAAATATTGGAAGTATTAGCAAATATTGAGGTTAATATAGATTATCCAGAGTATGAGGATATTGAACAGTATACTACTGATAAGTTAAAAGATAGTATATATGATTTAAAAAAATCAATAAGTAGGATACTTAATGAAAGTAAGAATGGTAAACTTATCAGCGAAGGAATTAAAGTATCGATAATAGGAAAGCCAAATGTAGGAAAGAGTAGTATCTTAAATAAATTGTTAGGTGAAAATAAAGCAATTGTAACAGATGTAGAAGGTACAACAAGAGATATTGTAGAGGGTACGATTAATCTTGATGGACTTATGTTAAATATTATTGATACAGCAGGAATACGTGAAACAAAAGATATAGTAGAAAGTATTGGTGTTAATAAAAGTATCGAATTAATCGAAACATCTGATTTAGTATTATTTGTATTAAATAATAACGAGGAATTAGATAAAGAATCTATAGATATATTGAAAAAATTACATAATAAAAATTATGTTGTTATTGTAAATAAAATAGATTTACCTAATAAACTAGATTTAAAATCTATAAAAACAGATAACATAGTATTGATGAGTGCTATTGAAAATAAAGGTATTGAAGAATTAAAACATTTAATTAAGAAAATATATAATATGGAAGAAATTAATACTCAGGATATGACATATTTAACAAGTGCTAGAAGTATATCAATACTTAGAAAAGCATTATCAAGTGTTAAAGATATAGAAAAAGGTTTATTAGACGATATGCCTATTGATATATTAGAAATAGATTTAAAGAATATATGGAGTTTACTAGGAGAAATAATAGGAGAAACTTATAATGATGAGTTAATTGATCAACTATTTAGTCAATTTTGTTTAGGAAAATAAAGGTGTAAAATATGATTGAATGGTTTAGTAATATTCCCCATGTATTTCAAGCATTGATTGCTACGTTATTTACATGGAGTATTACTGCACTAGGTGCAAGTCTAGTTTTTTTAACAAAGAAGATTAATAAGACATTCATGGATGGAATGTTGGGTTTTGCAGCAGGTGTAATGATAGCAGCATCTTTTTGGTCATTAATAATGCCAGGTATAGTAATGGCTAGTAGTTTAAAATTGAATTCGTTGTTAATAGCTACAGCGGGTTTTATATCTGGAGGATTATTCTTATTTATTAGTGATAACATATATAAAGGTTATGATAATAATAAAGTAGAAGATGGTTTTAGAAGATCAATGATGTTAATAGTATCTATAACACTTCATAATATACCTGAAGGTATGGCAGTAGGTGTCGCCTTCGGTTCATTAGCTTATGGTTTAGAAGGAGCTACTTTAGCAAGTGCTATCACTCTTGCGATAGGAATAGGATTGCAAAACTTCCCAGAGGGTAGTGCTGTTTCTTTTCCTCTAAGAAGAGAAGGCTATAGCAGATTTAAATCATTTATGTATGGACAATTAAGTGGTCTTGTGGAGCCAATTGCCGGAGTAATAGGAGCATTATTGGTATTAAAAATAAGATATTTATTACCACTTTTATTATGTTTTGCAGCAGGATGTATGATTTATGTGGTTATTGAGGAATTAGTTCCAGAAAGCCAAACTAATGAAAAAAAAGATTTGATGGCGCTATTTACAATTATAGGCTTTGAAGTTATGATGATTATGGATATTGCTCTAGGTTGAAGAGATTTTCTCTTCTTTTTATTGTATAACAAGTAATATTTTAGTATAATATACAAAGTAAAAAGGACGTGGAATTATGGAATATGATGTAATAGTAGTTGGTGGAGGACATGCAGGATGTGAAGCAGCTTTAGCGTCTTCACGTATGGGAAATAAAACTTTACTAATAACTGGAAATATAAATAATATTGCTGATATGCCTTGTAATCCTAGTATTGGAGGAAGTGCAAAAGGAATCGTAGTAAGAGAAATAGACGCACTAGGTGGAGAAATGGGCCGAAATGCAGATAAGTCAAAACTACAGATAAAAATGTTAAACAGTTCTAAAGGTCCATCCGTTCAAGCACTACGTGCGCAAGCTGATAAAATAACATATCCAAAAGAAATGTTGAAAACATTAAAAAGTGTTACAAATTTAGAAATAAAAGAAGATTTAGTTGAAAACTTAATAGTAAGAGAAAATACTGTTGAAGGAGTAGAATTAGAAAATGGTGAGAAAATATATTCTAAGGCAGTTATCCTTACAACGGGAACTTATTTAAAAGCGGATATACTTGTGGGAAATACTCGTCACCGTGAAGGACCACATGGAGAAAAACCAAGTAATTATTTAAGTGATAATCTAAAAAAATTAGGTTTTAGAATTATTAGATTAAAGACAGGTACACCTCAAAGAATTGATAAAAATACTATCGATTTTACTAAAACAAGAGAAGAAAAAGGATCAGATAAGGAATTGTTTTTCAGCTTTGATGATAATGAACATTATGATGTTAATGATCAAATATCATGTCATCTTGTATACACAACATCTAAAACTCATGAAATAATAAAAGAAAATTTAAATAAATCAAGTATGTATGGAGGTCTCGATGATATTGAAGGAGTTGGTCCAAGATATTGTCCTTCAATAGAAGATAAGATAGTTAGATTCTCAGATAAGCCACGTCATCAATTGTTTTTGGAACCAGAAAGCTTATATTATGACGATATTTATATTCAAGGGTTTTCAACTAGTATGCCACATGATGTACAGGAACAAATGGTACATAGTTTACCAGGATTAGAAAATGCAAAAATATTAAAGTATGCATATGCCATTGAATATGATGCAATCTATCCAACTCAATTAAAACAGACTCTCGAGACTAAATTGATTAATAATTTATATACAGCTGGCCAAATAAACGGTACTAGTGGATATGAAGAAGCAGCATGCCAAGGGTTAATTGCTGGGATAAATGCATCATTGAAAATACAAGGAAAAGAACCACTTATTTTAAAAAGGAACGAAGCATATATAGGTGTTTTAATAGATGATTTAGTAACTAAAGGAGTACGTGATCCATATAGATTATTGACTTCACGTGCAGAATACCGTTTGTTATTAAGGCATGATAATGCAGATATAAGACTTAGAGAATATGGACATCAGATAGGATTAATTGATGATAAACGATACAATGACTTTGTTCACAAAAAGCAAATGATGAAGGAATTAACAGATAAATTAAATAGTGTAAAAATAACACCAACTAAGAAAGTATCAGAATATTTAGAAACATTGAATACTCCAGCATTAAAGGATGGAATTACACTATATAATTTATTGAAACGTCAAGAGATAACAATTGATATGTTATATCCATTTATAGATGTAGATTATCCAGAAGAAATAAAAAAAGAAGTTGAAATTAATATAAAATACGAAGGTTACATAAAAAAAGCCAATCGTGAAGCGAAAAAATTGTTAAACTTGGAAAATAAGAAAATACCAGATGATATCGATTATGATACAATTGGAAATTTAGCCAGCGAAGCAAAACAAAAATTAAATGAAATAAAACCAACAACATTAGCTCAAGCGCTACGTATAAGTGGTGTTAATCCAGCAGATATATCTATTTTATCGGTTTATTTAAAAAAGGAGTATCGAAATGGATCAAAATAAGTTTATCGAAGAATTAAAAAAAATAAATGTAACAATAACACAAAAACAAATGGATCAATTAAATAAATATTATGAATTATTAAAAGAATGGAATGAAAAAATAAATTTAACCGCAATAACCGAATATGATCAGGTTTTGTTAAAACATTTTTATGATAGTGCAACAATGAATAAAGTTACAGATTTGACTAAAGTCAACACTTTATGCGATATAGGTACAGGAGCAGGTTTTCCAGGGATGGTATTAAAAATATTATTTCCTAATTTAAAAGTTACACTTGTTGATGCTTTGCAGAAGAGAGTTAAATTTTTAAATGAAATTATTTCCCGATTAGAATTGAATGATATAGAAGTATATCATGCTAGAGCAGAAGAATATGCTAAAAATCACAGAGAAAAATATGATATAGTAACCGCACGTGCAGTCGCAAGGTTAAATATAATAATGGAGTATACAATTCCAATGGTAAAATTAAATGGGTACTTTATTCCATTAAAAGGTAATATTTCCGAGGAAATAAATTCTAGTAATGACGCATTTGAAAAATTATCTTGTCAATTAGAAAATGTATTAGAATTTCAATTACCGATAGAAAAGAGTAATAGGACAATATTAAAAATCAAAAAAACAAAACCTACAAGTTTAAAATATCCTAGAAGTTATGCTGAAATTAAGAAAAGACCATTGTAATAATTAGATAATACTAAAAATATCTAGTACTTGAAAGTACTAGTTTTTTTTATTTTTCAATTAATTTAATTAATATTTTAGATTATTTTCCAAAAACGATTGAATTATTTCCCAAAATATAGTATTCTAAATATAGAATAAAATAGGAGTGTTGGTATGGATAAAGGTAAGGTTTTTGAACTAGATATAGATGATATACTACCAAATAGGTTTCAGCCTAGGATTAATTTTAGTGAGCGTAATATTAATGAATTAGCTGAATCTATAAAAGAATATGGCGTTATACAACCTATTGTAGTAAGAAAAATAAGTGATAAATATGAAATAATTGCAGGTGAAAGACGTTATAAAGCTAGTATTATTGCTAATAAAACAACTATACCAGCAATAATAGTAGATTTAAATGATAAAGATGCTGCAGAAGTAGCAATTATAGAAAATGTTCAACGTCAAGATTTAACTGCAATTGAAGAGGCTGTTTCTTATAAAAAGATATTAGATATGGGAATGACTCAAGAACAATTAGCAAAAAAACTTGGTAAAAATCAATCAACAGTTGCCAATAAATTGAGATTGTTAAATTTGATTGATGAAGTCCAAGAAGCTCTTTTATATCATAAAATATCTGAACGACATGCAAGATCACTATTAAAATTAGATGAAGAAGGGCAACACCATATGTTAAAAAGAATCATAGATGAAAGACTTACTGTAAGAAAAACAGATCAAGCTATTTATGATTATATAGTTAGACAAAAACATAAAAAAGAAGAATTTAAAGAAACTAGGCCAGTAGAGAACAAAGAAGCAGAAGAAAAAGTAAAAGCAACTAAACCTGCTGAACAAGAAATAAAAGAAATAGAACAAATAAAAGAAACATCAAATTCAAAATTGGATGAAATAGAGGTTTTGGATTTTGATGATGACAGGGAGGAAGAAAATATGCCTAATAATGATAATTTAATACCAAATACACAAATAATAGATGATACAGTTGAAGAACAAGGAAGTATAATGGATAATCCAAATAATGTAAATATGACAATAAATCCAGGATTTATGGATGTTGATAAAATTCAAAATCAAGCTCAAGACATATATGTAGATAATAAACCTAAAGTAGATATGGATTCACTACTTAGTGGAGCAAATAAAACAGAAGAAACAACATCAGAAGTATCAACTACTGCTGAACAAAATAATGAACAAACAACAGTTGATATGCCAACAAACACAAATAAATTCTTCAATTTAGAACCAAATAATTCTTCATTTGTAGAAGATATTGATTCTACTAAAGCTAATGTTGATTTTATGCCACAGGAAGAACAACAAAAAAGTACATTCAATTTTGATTCGTTCTTTAATAATAGTTATCAGCCAACTAGAGCAGAAGATATTACTACTGAATTATCAAAACAACGTGCTATGAATGAGGGAATGGATAATCAATTTAAACAAGACAATAATGATATTATAAATAATACAAATGCATTTGATAATACTAATAGTATTGATAATAAGGCAGAACAAGTTAATCCAACAGTATCAAATATGGGTGATTATCAAAATAATGATGCAATTAATGAGATATCATCTAATTTAGAATTTAATAATTCTATGGTTGAAACTCCTATTAATACAATTAATCAAGAATTAAATAATGATAATCAAAATATTAGTGTAAATCCTACAAATATTCCAAATATCGATAACGGTATTAATAGTCAAATGGATAATAATGTTATAAATACAGAAGTAATACCAGAACCAGTAAATGAAACACCAAGACAAGAAGAAACATTAGTAACTCCAATCGCACCTATTAATCTTGATTTAAATAATGTGCAAAATGATATTCCAACACCAGAAAATCAAACAATTTCAATGGTAGAACCTCAAACTTCTGTTAATCCAATTAATGAAACAGAAAGTACATATAATGTTGAGTTACCAGTAAATAATGATAATCAAAATATTAGTGTAAATCCTACAAATATTCCAAACATCAATAACGATATTAATAGTCAAATGGATAGTAATGTTATGAATACAGAAGTAATACCAGAACCAGTATCTATGAATAATGTGAATTTAAATATTGAACCATCTGCAGTAAATGAAATGCCAAAACAAGAAGAAACATCAGATTCAAATTCACAAGAAGATGTTAATGGGGCAAATATTAGAGAAGCTATTGATAAGATCAGACAATTAGCAACTCAATTAGAAAATATGGGATTTAACATTGATGTCGAAGAATATGCATTAGAAGATAAATATGAAGTAATGTTCAAAATAAAAAGATAAAAATTATAATAATGTTTTCTATAAATAATAATCTTATTAAAAAAATATACAAAGAATACATTGTTATTGACTAAATTAATTTAGATAAAAGAAACAAGGTTGTTTAAAGATTACCTTGTTTTTTTCTAAAAAAGATAAAAATATACGATTAAAATTGTTGATTTATTATGTTTGATATTAGTTTATATTTATAACCAGGAATACTATTTAAATAATTTAATTATTGTTTAAACACTTATTTTACCTTGGAAAATATTGCGTTTTAGTCTCTTTTTATAAAATGTTTTTAATTTTTTGTTAAAAAGGCCTTGACAAATCTGTTTGTTATTAATATAATGTTAATAACAGATGGCCAAACTGTTAAAAAAATAGAATGTGATATTAACAAATTATTAAAAAGAAAGAAGAGATAAAATGATAAAAGATATAAGAAATATGGAAGAGGCTCTCTTCCAAATAGATATGAATATAGGTTTTTGTGAAGATGGTAATTTAGCTGATCCTACTATAAAGGGTATAGTTCCTAATATTATACCAATTATTAGGGAAACAATAAAAAAGAAAAATGCAGGTTATTTTGTTGTAAATGATAAACATACTGCTAATAGTGTTGAATTATTAAGATACTTACAACATTGTATGGGAGATAATGAATCTAAAACAATAAAAGAGTTAGCAATTTATGAAGAGTATGCAGATAGATTATTTTATAAAAATTCTACATGTGCCTTATTTGCGCCAGGCATGATGGAAATGTTAATGGAAATGGTGAATTTAAAAAGGGTAGTTATAGTTGGATGTTGTACTGATATATGTATTCAAAATTTTGCTATAGCGCTTCGTAATTTCTTTGATGAATTAAATATGAACGTAGAAATTATAGTGCCTAAAAACGCTGTTGAAACTTTCCACATTGTTGGAATTCATGATAGAGAAGAAAATAATGAAAGAGCTTATACAGTTATGGAAAATACTGGGATTAAGCTAGTTAAAACTTATAAGAAGGAGAATATATAATGAAAAATGATAATATGACAATGATGACTGACTTTTATGAACTTACTATGAGTCAGACATATTTTAAAGCAGGAAAGAAAGATGAAATAGCTGTATTTGATGCATTCTTTCGTAAAAATCCTTTTGGTAAAGGTTATGGATTAATGGGTGGTGTTGATCGAATTATTGAATACATTAAAAACTTTCATTTTACTGAAGATGATATTAATTACTTAAGAAGTACTAATCAATTTGAAGAAGATTTTCTTGAATATTTAAGAAATTTAAGATTTACTGGTTCTATTTATGCAATACCAGATGCAACACCTGTTTTTGCTAATGAACCTATAGTAACCGTTAAAGCTCCTATTATTGAAGCACAAATTATTGAAACAGCTTTGTTAAGTTATTTGAATGCTAATATTATGTATACTACTGCAGCAAGAAGAGTGGTAGAAGCAGCAGAGAATATTGGTGTTATGGAATTTGGCGCTAGAAGAGCATTAGGAGTTGATGCTGCAGTTGAAGCAAGTAAATGTGCGGTTATTGCAGGATGTGTTGGAACAAGTAATGTATTAGCAGGTCAAGACTATAAGGTTCCTGTTATGGGTACAATGGCACATAGTTTAGTAACTGAGGCAGATAACGAATATGAAGCATTCTTAAATTATGCTAAAGCTTATCCAAATAATTGTGTATTGTTAGTTGATACTTACGATGTCTTAAGAAGTGGTGTTCCTAATGCAATTAGGGTGGCAAAAGAATACTTAATACCAAATGGTTATACATTAAAAGGAATTAGAATTGATAGTGGAGATTTAGCTTATCTATCTAAGGAAGCTAAAAAGATGCTTGTTGAAGCAGGTCTTCCTGATGTTAAGATTTGTGTATCAAATGGTTTAAATGAAGATACAATAAGATCTTTAAAGGAACAAGGTGCAGTAATTGATTCTATTGGTTTAGGAGACAATATTGTATTACCAGATAAAGCAAGAGTTGGTTGTGTTTATAAAAATGTAGCAATTAAGAAAGATGAAAATTTTGTTTCTAGAATAAAGGTAAGTAACGATGCAGCTAAAGCTATTAATCCAGGTTATAAGAAAGTATATAGATTTTATGATAAAAAGAGCGGTTATGCATTAGGTGATGTTATAACTTTATATGAAGAAAATATACCTAAAAATAAATATACATTAGTTGACCCGCTAAATGAAAATAATACTTTAACTATTACAGACTATAAAGTTAGAGAACTACAAGTACCAATATTTGAAGATGGTAAGTTAGTTTATAATGATCCAAATATAAATGAAAAACAAGCTTATTGTAATGATGAAATGAAGACTTTATATCCTGAAGTCAAGAGAAGTGAAAATCCTCATCAATATTATGTTGATCTATCAAAAAAATTACTAGTTTTAAAGAAAGAATTAATTAAACAAGCAAAAAATCAAAGAGTTGACTATGAAGGTCATAAATTAATAAAAAAGTTATAGGGGTTATTAATGAATAAAAGTGTTATTGATAAGATAGATAATTTTAAGAAGAATTATGGAGTGAAGGATGTTGAGTTAATTAAGTGTGTAGATGATGGTTACATAGGTAAGAGAAGTTATAAAGTTACTTTAAATGATTCTAGTAATATAATTGTGGATAAAATTACTAAGAATAAAGAAAATGGCGATGCAATAGTTATTATTCCTATTACAGAAGATGATAAATTTGTAATGGTTATTCAATCTAGAGTAAATACACTAGAAGGTGTTTGCTTAGAGTTTCCTGCTGGAATGGTAGAAAAAGATGAAAATAAATATGATGCAGCCAGAAGAGAGTTGTTAGAAGAGACAGGTTATCAAGCAGATTATATGGAAAAGTTAGAGTGGCATTACCAAGATCAAGGATGTAGTAGTGCTATTGTAACAACTTATGTAGCTTATGGTTGTAAGAGAATAGATTCTCTTAATCTAGATGAAAATGAAAGATTAGATTATTTATTGATGAGTAAGGAAGATTTGAATGAGGCATTAGTAGATTCAAAGTATGGTATGAATGATGCTAATTCAAAGATTGCTTATATGAGTTATGTTTTAAAGAAAGAGGTTTAAATTATGAAATATAAAAAGTTAGCTGATAATATTATTGAATTTATTAGAAATTATTATAAAGAAAACAATTTAAAAGGAGTAGTTATTGGCATAAGTGGAGGTAAAGATTCTGGAGTAGTAGCAGGATTATTTGTTAAAGCATTGGGTGCAGAAAATGTGCTTGGTGTATGGATGCCATGCCATTCTAAAGATGAAGATAAAAGAAATGCTAAATTGGTTAGTGAACACTTTGGTTTTGAACTTAAAGAATTTGATTTAACTAATATGTATGAAAACTACGTTAAACAAATCAAAGATAATTATGAAGTGGATGATGAGGTTTTAGTAGATGCTAATATTAATGTTAAACCTAGAATGAGGACAGCAACACTTTATTATCATGCTGCTATGATGAGTAAGATTAAAAAAGGTGGTTATATTGTTGCAGGTACTTCTAACAAATGTGAAATATATGTAGGTTATTTTACTAAAGGAGGCGACAATGTAGCTGATATTCAAGTATTAGCTGATTTAACTGTAGAAGAAGTTATAGGTGTAGGTAAAGCTATTGGTGTGCCTAAAGTTGTTGTAAATAAAATTCCTGATGACGGTTTGTCTGGTCTAAGTGATGAAGAAAAACTTGGTGTTAAATATGATGATATAGCTAAAGTTATTAATGGTGAGAAAGTAGCACAAAATGTAAAAGAAAAAATAAAAAAATTGCACAAAAATAATGCACACAAGTTTAAAACACCAACATTTAAAAAAATTGCATAATAATAACTTAAATAAAGAAAATTATTTTAAAACTTTTATAGTTTTTCTATAAAAGTTTTTATGTTGAAAAATAATAATATACGGTATAACAGATAATAATTTATTTATTCTAATTATACTCGCTTTTAATTTTTTTGGATGTTTTTAATAAAATGTTAAAAAGATATTGACAAAGTGTTTTGTTTTTAATATAATGTTAATAACAAAAAGAAATGGAGGCATTTTTTATGAATAGAAAGTTAAAAATATTAGTAATGGATAATATTAGAGAATTAGGAGAAAAAGTTAATAATGAATTAAAAAAGATAAATAAGTGTGATCAAGATTATTTACTAAATTTTAAGACTGATAGATTTAGTAATGGAGAGGGTAAAGCAAAGATATTGGAATCGGTTAGTGGAAGCGATTTATATATTTTAAGTGATATAGGTAATTATGGTATTAGTTATTTGTTACATGGTAGAGAACATTTTATGTCACCTGATGAGCATTTTGAAGATATTAAAAGAGTTATAGCTGCTATATCAGGACATTCTTCCAAGATAAATGTTATTACACCTTTACTTTATGAATCTAGACAAGATAAGAGAAAAGGTAATGAATCACTTGATTGTGCAGTTGCTTTGCAAGAGTTAGAAGCAGCAGGAGTTAATAATGTAGTTACTTTTGATGCTCATAATCCTAGTGTATGTAACGCTATACCTAGGCTACCCTTTGAAAATTTTTATCCTACTCATACAATATTAGAAAACTTAATTGAACAAGAAAAATTGAAGGATGTATTAGTAGTAAGTCCTGATATGGGTGCTATGGAAAGAGCTAGATATTATGCTGATATGTTAAGTTGTGACGTTGGAGTATTTTATAAAAGACGTGATTTATCTAAAGTAATTAATGGAAAAAATCCAATTGTAGAGCATATGTATATGGGAGCTGATCCTAGAAATAAAGATATACTAGTAGTAGATGATATGATAGCTTCAGGTTCATCTATGATAGAAGTTGCCGAAAATTTAAAAAGTAAAGGAGCTAGAAATATTTATCTAATCGCAACATTTGCTTTGTTTACAGAAGGAATAGAAAGTTTTGCTAATGCTTATAAAAAAGGTTTATTTAATAAATTATATAGTACTAATTTATCTTATGTACCTGATGATATTAAAAATAATGAATGGTATGTAGATGTAGATATGTCTAAGTATTTAGCGTTAATTATTGATACATTAAATAAGAAAAAAGACATTGAACCATTATGGAATGGCAAGAAGAAAATAATAAATAAAATTAGAAAGAATATTGGTGAATAAAATGAAAAATAACAGTAAAATAGAAATAGATCATATTGATATTGTTACAAGTCATATATGCAATAAAAATTGTGAACATTGTATAGATAAGTTTTTGCATTCAACTACTCAAACTATATCTTTAGATGATATTGAAAAATTTTTAAATTTAATAAGATTATATACTGATAAAAAGTTAGAAGTTTTATTATTAGGAGGAGAACCAACAGTTTTACCTAAAGATAAATTAATAGCAATTAGTGAATTGGTTCATTCTAAAGGTTTTCTTTTAATGATGAGTACAAATGGAATATTAAAGAAAAAGATTATTGATTTAATTCCTTATTTTGATTCTATACAAATTACGGTTAATAGTGATGATGAAATAGATTATTATAGAAAATGGTTAGATAAAATTAATATAAAATTGGCAGGAGATGAAACATTAAATTATGATAAGTTAAAACATTTTATAGAATATACTAAAGGATTTAGTCGTCGCTCTGTTAGTATGTATTTTACACCTGATTTTCAAGAATTATGTAATGATGAAAAAGTATGGGGATTATTAAATACTTTAGATTGGCAAAGAAATGGTTCCTATATGTATGCTTTTTATGAAGGTGTTAGATTTAAAAAATGTATACATGAAGAAACTAATATAATTGATGAGCCAACAGTCCCAAAATTATATCCAAATGGTAATTATAATAAAACATGGGATGATGAAGAATTAGATGATTATTTGAGTATGGAAGGAAATAGTTGGACTAAAAAGTTAACTATTAGGAGATGATATTGATGAAAATAGGAATATTTGGTGGAAGTTTTAATCCTGTACATAAGATGCATATTGATATTGTAATGTACTTACTGAAACACAACTATGTTGATAAAGTTATATTTGTTCCAACAGGTATTAAATATGAGTATAAAAATAATTTAATTGATAATAATTATCGTTATGAAATGTTAAAACTTGTTTGTGAAAATAATATGGATGTAAGTGATTATGAATTTAAAGACAAAGTTGTCTATACATGTGAAACACTAAAGTATTTTAAAGATGCGAATAAAAATGATGAAATATATTTTATATGTGGTGCGGATAATTTAAGTTATATTGATAAGTGGAAAAATGGTTTGGATATTTTGAAAGAATATAAAGTATTAGTTATTAATAGGGAAGGTAATGATACTGGAGAATTACTTAAAAAATATAGAAAATATAAAGATAATATTATTATTGTTCCAATGGTTATGAATGGTGTATCTTCTACAATAATTAGAAAAAAAATAGAAAATAACGAAAATGTTGATGAATTAGTTGATAATCGTGTAGTAAAATATATAAGTGATAATGAATTATATAAAAGGATTAGATAATAAATTTATCTTTAGCTGAAATTGATACTACTATGGAATCTTGTCTAGGAGGTTCTGTAGTAGTGTTATTTCTTTGATTAATTTTTTGCTGAAGTCTTTTGTATTAATTAAAGTTCTGTCTAAATTAATATATATTGTCATATAAAAGTTTTCATTTGTGTGATAGTGTATCATTTTTTGATAAATTTTGTTATAATTTTGTTTGAGAGGTGTTATTAGTATTATGTATAAAAGTGAAAAAGAATTTTTAGAAGCTTATAATCCAGAAGAATTTGATAGATTATCTATCACAACAGATATATTATTGTTATCTATTAGTGACGAAGAAACAGCTAATTATAGAAAGACAAGTAAGAAACATATGAGCGTTTTACTTGTTAAAAGAGATGATTATCCATTTAAGGGTAAGTGGTGTTTGCCAGGAGGTTTTTTGCAAGTTGATGAAGAATTAGAAGATTGTCCTAAGAGAATATTGGAAAAAGAAACTAATATAAAGGATATTTACTTAGAACAATTATATACTTTTGGTGGAATAAATCGAGATCCACGTATGAGAATTGTATCTACTTCTTATATGGCTTTAGTTGATAAGAATAGATTAAAAGATAAGTTAGCAAGTAACGCATCTTGGTTTAATATTAAATATTTTGACGAAGATAATGAAGTAGTAGTGGTTTTAGATAATGAAATTGATACTTTAACATTTAAAATACGAAAGACATTAAAAGAAAAGACTACTGATAGATATAAATTTGAAATTATAGAAAATGAATCACTTGCTTTTGACCACCCATTAGTTATATTAAATGGAATAGAAAGATTAAAGAATAAAGTTAATTATACTGATGTAGTATTTAATATGATGCCTGAATTATTTACTTTAGGGGATTTACAACAAGTTTATGAAGTCATACTAAATAAAAAGTTACTTGATCCTGCATTTAGAAGAATTATTGCTAATAAAGTCGAAAAGACAGAGTTTGTAGAAAGAGGAGCCGGACATAGACCATCAGTTCTATTTAGATATAAAAATAATCAAAAATAAATAGAATATTTAAAAATATTGGTGCTAATAATTTAGATAATTTGCTGTTTTTATTAGACACATAACATAAAATATAGACAAGGGGGAATTCTAGTAAGCTCCTTGTTTTTTTAATAAAAAAATGATAAAATTATATAATTAAAATTGTCAATCAATTATATTTAATGTTAACTTATATTTATAACTAGAAATACCATTAGATTAATCTAAAACACATTTATTTTAATTAATAAAAAAGCCATAAAGAAAGGAGTCAAATATGTTTAAACTTAATGCATCATTTAAACCTAGCGGAGATCAACCAAAAGCAATAAAAGAATTGGTAGAAAATATAAAAACGGGAAAAAAAGAACAAGTGTTATTGGGAGTAACTGGGTCAGGTAAAACATTTACAATGGCAAATGTAATAAAAGAAATAAACAAACCAACATTAATTTTGGCACATAACAAAACACTTGCAGGTCAATTATATGCAGAATTTAAGGAATTATTTCCCAACAATCATGTATGTTATTTTGTATCATATTATGATTACTATCAACCAGAAGCATATGTTGCAAAAACAGATACATATATAGAAAAAGATGCATCTATAAATGATGAAATAGATGAACTTAGACATTATGCTACTTCATCATTACTTAATTATGATGATGTTATAGTAGTCGCATCAGTATCATGTATTTATGGTATTGGGGAGATAGAAGAATATGAAAAAAAGGTATTAACCCTAAGTGTTGGTGATGAAATCGACAGGGATTTAGTTTTAGAAAAATTAGTGGAGATGCTTTATGAAAGAAATAATATCGATTTAAAACGTGGTACTTTTAGAGTTCGTGGTGATGTATTGGAGATTATTCCGATTAGTCAACATGGAAAAGGTATCAGAATTGAGTTTTTCGGTGATGAAATAGATCGAATTAATGAGTTCGATACTTTAACAGGAACTATTCTATCATCTAAGAATGTTATTAGTATTTTCCCTGCTAGCCACTTTGTTACAAGTGAAGATAAATTAAAAGTTGCTATAAAAAATATTCGAAAAGAATTAGACGAACGATTAAAGTATTTTAAAGATAATAATAAATTGTTGGAATATCAAAGACTACAAGAAAGAACTAATTATGATTTGGAAATGTTGGAGGAAACAGGATTTTGTAGAGGAGTAGAGAATTATTCTAGACAAATAGCATTAAAAGAGGCAGGAGCTACTCCAACAACTTTATTAGACTTTTTTAATAAAGATTTTCTATTATTTATTGATGAATCTCATGTAACATTACCACAAGTACGAGGAATGTTTAATGGAGATCAAGCAAGAAAAAAAGTTTTAGTTGACTATGGATTTAGACTTCCAAGTGCGATGGATAATCGACCATTAAAATTTGATGAGTTTAAATCTAAACTCGATAATGTTATATATGTTTCTGCTACTCCAGGTGATTATGAACTTGATAAATGCAATCATGAATACGTAGAACAAGTAATACGACCTACAGGATTATTAGATCCTAAAATACAAGTGCGCTCTTCAAAAGGCCAAATAGATGATTTAGTAGAAGAAATACATAAGAGAATTAATAGAAATGAAAGAGTTCTAATAACTACATTAACAATTAGAATGTCAGAAGAGCTAACTACATATTTAAAGAAAATTGATATAAAAGTGGCGTATTTACATAATGAAATAAAAACATTGGAACGTCTTCGTATTGTAAGAGATTTAAGACTTGGTAAGTATGATGTTGTAGTAGGTATTAATCTTTTAAGAGAAGGTATAGATATTCCAGAGGTAAGTCTTATTGCTATAATGGATGCAGACAAACAAGGATTTTTAAGAAGTACAAGAAGTTTAATTCAAACAATAGGAAGAGCTGCTAGAAATGCCAACGGTGAGGTAATAATGTATGCTGATACGATAAGTGATTCAATGAAAGAAGCAATCGAAGAAACACAAAGAAGACGTAGTATTCAAGAAGAATATAATAAAAAACATAATATCGTACCTAAGACTATAGTAAAAGAAATAAGGGAAGTAGTATCGAACGCAGGTAAAGAAGAAAAAACAGAAACAAGAATGACAAAAGAGGAAAGAAAACAATTAATAGTAAAAGTAGAAAATGAAATGAAAGAAGCAGCTAAAAATTTAGACTTCGAACGTGCAATGGAATTGCGTGATATTTTATATGAATTAAAGAGTGATATGTAATGAAAAGATTCAAGAGAATTTATGTAGAAATAACAAATATTTGTAATATGAATTGTGATTTTTGTTCAAAGACCAATCGAATAAAAAAAGAAATGAGTGTTCCAGAGTTTTCACATGTTTTAGATGAAATAAAGGAATATACCGATTATATATATATTCATGTAAAAGGAGAACCTTTATTACACTCTAATTTAGATCGAATATTAGATTTGTGTACAAAGAACAATATAAAAGTAAATATCACAACAAATGGCACAATGTTATATAAAAAATTAGATATAATATTAAAAAATAACTGTGTTAGACAGATTAATATATCGTTGCACAGTTTTGATGGAAAAGAAGATAATTATATAGATAATCTTATGGAAGCGGTATCTAAACTTACTAAAAAAGGTGTATATATTGTATATAGATTTTGGACATTAAAAGATAATAAATTATCATTATCTAATAAAAAATTATTAGATAAAATTGAAAACCATTACAAATTAGATAATAAAATGCATAAAATTATTTTAGAAAAAGAAAATATAAGAATAGATAATAATACATATATAAACAAAGGAAAAGAATTTTGTTGGCCAACATTGAATAATGGAATATATAGTGAAAAAGGGACTTGTATTGGTCTTAAAAATCAAATTGCTATTTTGTCGGATGGTACAATAGTCCCTTGTTGTTTGGATGCTGAAGGTATCATAAGTTTGGGAAATATATTTCAAGATAGTTTTAAAAATATTGTAAATTCTAAAGAAGTAGATAGTATTATTAATGGTTTTAATAATAATAAAAAAATAAAAGAGTTATGTAAGCATTGTAATTTTTATGAGACTTTTAAATAAATATCTGAGTTAATAGTACATTGTTTATTATTTCTTTTTTTGTTATAATTATATACGGAGATGAATGAAGTGAATTATGCTAAGAAAAAGAAACCTTTATTAAGTTTTATTGATTGGTTAGTGCATATGATTGCATATGGATTAATTTTAATTTTAACATCATATATATTTAAAAAGACAGTATATATACAATCATGGATGTGGGGATTTGTAGCAGCTGTTATAATATATTTACTTAATAAAACAGTGAAACCATTAGTGTTTTGGTTAACACTACCAATTACAGGGTTAACTTTCGGGTTATTTTATATTTTTATAAATGTAGCTACTTTAAAATTGGTGCAATATATAACTATTAATCATTTTATAATAACTGGATATATTATGCCCTTTATTGTTGCTTGTTTTATATCTATAATGAATATTTTGATTGATGAATTAGTAATAAATAAATTTAAAAAGAGAGGTTGAGAATGTGAATCCTATATTATTTCAAATTGGTCCAATTGTAATATATTGGTATTCTTTGATGATATTTATCGCACTCTTTGTAGGAGGATCTCTAGCTTTAAAAGAGTGTAAAAAATGGAAAATAGAAGAGGATACTATAATCGATATGTTCTTTTATTTAATTCCTATATCAATAATTGGTGCTAGATTGTATTTTGTTTTATTTCATTATAGTTATTATAGTAAAAATTTACTTGATATTATTAAAATATGGGAAGGCGGACTTGCAATACATGGTGGTATGATTGCAGGATTAGCTTGGATTGTTTATTATACAAAGAAGTATAAGATTAATACTATTAGAATGTTAGATATCATTGTTACGAGTTTGATAATTGGTCAGGCAATTGGTAGATGGGGAAATTTCATGAATCAAGAAGCATATGGATCAGTAACAACTTTAGGCGTGTTAAAAGGACTACATATTCCTAAGTTTATTATTGATGGTATGCTAATTGGTGGTAAATATCATCATCCAACATTTTTGTATGAATCAATATGGTGTATTATCGGATTTGTTTTATTAATAGTTTGGAGAAATCGTAAATATACCAAACTTGGAAGTACAACCGCATTATACTTAATTTGGTATGGAATAGGAAGATTCTTAATAGAGTCTTTACGTACCGATAGTTTGATGTTAGGTAATTTTAAAATGGCTCAAATAGTATCAATTATAATGGTAGTTTTAGGAGTAGTAATATTCCGTTTAATTAATAAAACTTCAAAATTTGATAATCTATATAATAATGTAAAATTACAGATAAGAGATAACAAATAATTTGTTGTCTTTTCTTGTTTTATGAGGCAAAATATAGTATATTATTATAAGTAGAAAAGGAGGTATATTATGTCATTTACAAGTTCTGTTAAATTAGAAGTTAGTAAAATAGAAAATACACCTCCAGAGTACATATCTGAGTTATCAGCTATATTTAAAAATATTGCAGTAATTGAAGATGATGTTAAAGTAACTACTGAAAATTCAAATGTCGCACGAAGAATATTTAATTTAATAAAGAATATTTATGGTGTTAATCCAAGTGTAACAGTACGACGTGGTTACAACTTTAATAAGAATTATATTTATATAATTGAATTTAAGAATAATAAAGAACTGGTGTTAGAAAATTTAGATATAATAAAAAACGGAATAATAAATGAAATACCAAGTGATTATATTATCGGAGATGAAAATCTATTAAAATCATATTTAAGAGGATTATTTTTAGCATGTGGAAGTATAAATGATCCTAAAAAATCTAGATATCATTTAGAATTTGTCGTTGATACAGAAAATTATGCTAGATATGTAAGTAAATTACTAAATAGATTAGATTTAAATAGTAAGTATTTAAAACGTGATAATAAATATATGATTTATGTTAAAGAATCCGAGAAAATAAGTGATTTTTTAAAAGTAATAGGCGCAACAAATGCAGTAATGTATTTTGAAAATATTCGTGCCTATCGTGATCAAAAAAATATGACAAACAGATTAAACAATTGTGAACAAGCTAATGTTGATAAGATGATAGAAACAGCTAATAATCAACTAAAGGATATAAAACTAATAAAAGAAGAAGGTTTGTTAGATGTTCTTGATGAAAAGTTAAAAGTAGTCGCAATTTATCGTGAAAAATATCCAGAAACATCTTTAAAAGATTTAAGCTCAATAATTACAATTGAAACAGGTGATTCTATAACTAAATCAGGATTACATCACCGTTTAAAAAAAATACATGAAATTGCGAATCGCATCAGAAAAAAAGATTAATTTTAATATTTCAAAAATATAGTAGTATTGTCTATAAGAAATAAAAAATATGGATATAGTAATCGGTAAAGACATATTAGTAAATTTATAGTATAATTATATATGCGAGGTGAAACATGGAAAGTATATTTAATGATGTAAAAAAAATAATGAATAAGTATGATACTATTGTTTTGACAGGTCATAAAAATATTGATTTAGATGCATTAGGGGCTTGTTTGGGATTCTATCGAATGGCTCATCACTTAAAAAAAGAAGTATATATATATTTAGAGGATAATATAGCATTAAAGTCAACAAGAAGAGCTTTGAAAAGACTTAAAAAGAATAATATAAGTATTAGTTTTATTAAAAAAGAACAAGTAAAAAATTTAAATTTATCTAAAACATTACTTATAGTGTTGGATTTACATCAAAAAAATATGCTTGATTATCCTGAATTAGTAGATTTAATAGAAAATAAAATGGTTATAGATCATCATATTAAAAATAAAGATGTTATATCAAATACAAAATTAACTTATATAAATTCAAAACTTTCTAGTATGGTTGAATTTGTTGTATATTTTCTTGGATATTATAATTTGAGTGTTCATCCAGTAATAGCTACTATAATGCTTACAGGAATGGAAATAGATACTAATAGTTATAATATTAAGACAAGTTATAAAACATATGAAGCAGCAGCAAAATTATCTTTAATGGGCGCTAATAATATAGATAAACAATCTCTTCTTCAAGAAAAAATTGAAGACTATATGGAGAGAATAAATTTATTAAAAACAAGTTATATGATTAATTCTAATATGGCTATGTGTATTGTTCCAACTGACAAATTTTGTAATAAAATAGATTTAGCTATTATAGCAGAAAAATTGTTAGAATTTGATAAAGTAGAAGCGTCATTCGCTCTTGGATATACAGAAGAAAATGTAGTTAATATTAGTTCTCGATCATTAGGTAGAATTAATGTTCAAAAGATTATGAATAAATTAGGTGGAGGCGGACACGCAAGTGAAGCAGCCGCCGAAATAACTGATATGGAATTAAACGAAGTAAAAGAAAAAATAATAGAAATAGTAAACAGGTGATGTTATGAAAGTTATTTTTACAAAAGATTTAAAAGGTCAAGGTAAAAAAGGTCAAATAAAAGAAGTAAAAGATGGATATGGTATGAATTTTTTGATAAAAAATAATTATGCTGTTCAAGCTACTCCATCAAATTTAAAACACTTAAATACTGAAAATAAAAAAGCAGAAAAGATTTTTAATGAATTAATTAAAAAATGTGAATTAGAAAAAGAAAAAATAGAAAGATTAACTTTAAAATTTCCTGTAAAAACAGGAACAGGAGATAGAGTGTTTGGAAGTGTTAGCCCAAAACAAATTGCTAACGAGTTAAAAAAGCTTGGTTATGATATTGATAAAAGAAAAGTAACAATGAAAGAAAGTATTACTTCATTGGGAATTCATAATGTCGATATTGAATTACATAAACAAGTAATAGCCAAGTTGAAAGTACATTTAATTAAAGAAAAGTAGGTGAATAATATGCAAGAACGAGTTCTACCACATGATTTAGGTGCAGAAAAATCAGTATTAGGGTCAATGTTTTTATCTAAGTATGCACTTCAAAAATGTTTAGAAAATTTACAAGAATCAATGTTTTATTTGGATGCACATAGTAAAATATTTGGAGCTTTAGTATCTTTAAGTGAAAATGGTTCTCCTATTGATATTACTACTGTTACATCATATCTTGATGATAAAAAGAATTTAAAAAGTATCGGTGGAGTTGAGTATCTTGCTGAAGTTATAAATGCCGTTCCAACTGCAGCTAATGTAGATGAATATATTAAGATTGTTGAAGAAAAAGCAATATTAAGGAGATTAATTGAAGAGGCAACTACTATAGCAACAGAGGGTTATACATCTACTACAAGTGTTTCTGATATACTTGATGATGCTGAAAAAAGGATGCTTAGTGTAGTTAAAACGCGAAAAGGAACTGAATTTAGAACCATTCAAGATGTTTTGTATAAAACTCAGTCAGATTTAGAGAAATTAGCAGAACTAAAGGGTGAAATCACTGGTATTCCAACAGGATTTTATGATTTGGATAAAATAACAACAGGATTTCACAAGAATGAACTTATTATTATTGCAGCTCGTCCTGCTATGGGTAAAACTGCGTTTGCACTTAATCTAGCTACAAATATGGCGATAAACGCTAAGAAGACAGTAGCAGTATTTAATATGGAAATGGGCGCAGAACAACTTGCAAGTCGTATGTTATCATCAGTTGGTCAAATAGAAGGATATAAACTATCAACAGGTAGACTGGAACATAGTGATTGGAAAAGAGTAAATGAGGCAATAAGTAGACTTGCTGATACAAAACTATATATAGATGATACTCCAGGTATGACAATCAGCGAAATTCGTGCTAAATGTCGTAGATTGGCAGCGAGTGATGCTGGACTTGATATAGTGATAATTGATTACTTACAATTAATTAACGGTTCAGCAAAATATGCAGGACAAAGACAACAAGAAATTGCAGAGATATCACGTGCCCTAAAAACAATGGCTATGGAATTAGAAATACCAGTAATCGCGCTTGCTCAGTTATCTCGTAGTGTAGAAACAAGAGATGATAAACGACCAATTTTAAGTGATTTAAGAGAATCAGGTTCTATTGAACAGGATGCTGACATTGTTGCCTTCTTATATCGTGATGATTATTATAATAAAGATGCAGCAATAGACAAAGATACAAGTAAAAGTGAATTTATTATTAGAAAACACCGTAGTGGACCAACCGCAACAATAGATCTAATATTTAAAAGAAATACTAGTACATTTGTTAATTTTATAAATCAAGAAGAAAGTTAGGTGGATAATGAAAAAGGTTAAAATACTTATATTATTTTTTGTTCTAAGTATATCATCATTATCAGTTGGATTTACCTTTAAAACTAATAAAGTTCCAAATAATTATTATCAAGTATATTTAGATAATAAAGTATTAGGAGTTATAAAATCTAAGAAAAAGTTAGAAGATTATATTGATAAACGTGGAGATTATTATAAGAAAAAATATAAAGTTAAAAAAGTATATGCTCCAAATGGAATAGAAATAAAGAAATTAGTAACGTATAATGATAAAGTTTTATCAGTAAGAGAAGTATATAAAAAAATAGAAAAGAAAAAACCTTTTACAATAAGAGGATACAAATTTGAAATTAAAGATGGAAAAAAGAAAAATACTATATATACGACAAGAGAGTCAATATTTAAAGATTCTGTAACAGATACTATTAAAACATTTGTAGGAACAGATAGTTATGAAAAATACAAGAATAAGACTCAAGGAAAAATAAATACAACAGGTAGAATTATAGAGAATATATATTTAGATAATGATATTTCAATAAAAAGTGACAATATTTCAGTAGAAGAGAAAATATATACTGATAAGACAAGTCTTACAAACTATTTATTGTATGGTTCAAATACCAATAAAAAGACATATACAATTGATACAGGTGATACTATTGAAACTGTTGCTTTTAAAAACAAGGTTAGTACTGAAGAATTTTTAATTTCTAATCCTAGTTTTAATAGTGCTAATAGTTTATTATTCCCAGGACAACAAGTAGTTATTGAGGAAACAAATCCCCAAATAAAAGTTGTAGTAGAAGAACACGTAGTTCAAGATGTAAAAAGTTCTTATAAAACTGAAATAAAATATAATTCTAGTATAGTAAGAGGGGACGAAAAAGTAATACAAGAAGGTGTTGATGGACTTGAACGTGTTACACAAGAAGAAAAGAGAGTTAATGGTACATTGGTATATGTAGATCCTAAATCTAAACAAGAATTAACTCCGTCAGTCTCAAAGATAATTGAAAAAGGAGACAAGTATGTTCCAACAGTAGGAAGTAAATCTAACTGGGCATGGCCAACAAATAGTGGATATACAATAAGTTCTGGTTATGTTTATCGTATTAATCCAGTAAGTGGATCACGTGAAATACATGCTGCTATTGATATATCAGGAACAGGTTATGGATCACCAATTTATGCTGTTACTAATGGAGTAGTATCAGAATCTTCATATCGTTATCAAGATGGTAATTATGTATGCATCAATCATAATAATGGATATTATACATGTTATGCTCATATGGCAAGAAAAGCAGTTGCAGCAGGACAAACAGTAGATAGAGGACAGATAATTGGATATGTAGGTCAATCAGGATGGGCAACAGGGCCACATCTTCACTATGAAGTATGGATAGGAAAACCATGGAGCGGAGGACATAGAATTAATCCTCAAACAATGTATTAATATGGAAATATCAGTATTGGCTAGTGGTAGTAAAGGAAACTGTAGTTATATTGGAACAGATAGTACTAAATTATTAGTAGATGCAGGTATTAGTTGTATCCAAATACAGAAAAAACTGGCCGAATTAGAAATTTCACCAAATGAAATAGATGGTATGATTATTACTCATACTCACGCAGATCATATTAACGGTTTGCGTGTTTTCTTAAAAAAATTCCATACTAAATTATATGTAACAAAAAAGATGTATGATGAGTTAGTTGAACAAATGAATATAGAAAACTACGAATTAATCAATAAAAGTTTTAGTATAAATGATGTAGAAATAACAACTATAAAAACATCACATGATGTATCAGATTCAAACGGATATATATTTGAATCAAAAGGAAAATCAATTGTTTATATAACTGATACTGGTTATATAAACGTTAAAAATCATAACTTATTAGAAAATAAAGATTTATATGTAATGGAAAGTAATCACGATATTCAAATGCTAATGGATGGAAAATATCCGTATCATTTAAAACAAAGAATACTTGGAGACAAAGGACATCTTTCTAATGATGATTCAGCCAAGTATTTATCAAAGTTTATTGGGACAAAAACAAAGAAAATTATTTTGATTCATTTAAGTCAAGATAATAATACTGAACAATTAGCTAGAAAATCGTTAGAAAAAGCATTATTAAAAAGAGAAAAGCATGTTGGTTCAATTATAGTATCTAAGCAAAATGAAAGAACGGAATTGATAAAAATATGATAAGAATATTATGTGTAGGAAAAATAAAAGAAAGATTTTTTCGAGAAGCTATAGATGAATATTTAAAAAGATTAACAAAGTATACAAAAATAGAAATAATCGAAGTATCCGATGTAAAAGATTCAAGTAAAAAAGTTATTTTGAATAAAGAAAAAGAACTATTAAATAAGTATATTAATAGTAAAGATTATATAGTAACATTAGAAATAGAAGGAAAACAAATAAGTAGTGAAGAATTAGCCGAAAAGTTAGAAACTACTTTGATGTCTAACTCTAATATTACATTTATAATAGGTGGATCATATGGTTTACATGATGATATAAAGAAAATTAGTGATTATAAATTATCATTTTCAAAGATGACATTTCCGCATCAATTATTTAGAATAATCCTATTAGAACAAATATATAGATCATTTAGAATAATAAATAATGAAACTTATCATAAATAAAATGTATAAAAAAAATAAAATCATTCACTATTTAATAGGGGATGATTTTTATATGAAAAAAATACTAATAATAATGTTGTTTTCAGTAATACTCTGCACAGGGTTTAAAGAGAATATAGTTATACCTAATGATGCTATAAGAGTAAGAGTTATAGCTAATAGTAATTCAGCACAAGACCAAAGTATAAAATTAAAAGTACGTAACAGTATTCAAAAAACTACTACTGAATTATTGAAAAATACAACAACTAGTGCTGAAGCAGAAGGAATAATAATTAACAACATGCCATTAATAAAGAATAATATTGACGACTTATTGACACATGAAGATTATAAGAAAGGATATAAAATTAATTTTGGAAAAAATTACTTTCCACAAAAGAAATTCAAGAAAAAAACATATAAAGAAGGATACTATAAATCTTTGTTAGTCACACTAGGAACAGGAAAAGGATCTAATTGGTGGTGCGTTCTTTTTCCTCCGTTGTGTTTAATGGAGGTAGAAGAAACAAATTCAAATGATACTAAATATGAATTATATGTAACTAAATTACTAAAAAAAATATTTTAGTATAAAAAAATCTCCATTAAATAGAATTAATATGGAGGTGCCTAATGCATATATTAGTAATAATAATGCTGGCAATAAGTTTAAGCATGGATGCTTTTTCTTTGTCGCTAGCTTATGGAACATCAAATTTAAATAGGACAGTTGAATTAGAATTATCAGGTATAGTTGGATTGTTTCATTTTTTTATGCCTCTTACTGGATTGCAATTTGGGCACATAATTTTCAATTATATACCCATAAGAACCAATATTATAGTTTTTTTGATTTTAGTATTTATCGGATTTCAAATGTTAGTTGATAGTTTAAAAGAAGAAACTATAAAAAGAGAATTTAAATTGTTAGATTTAATTTTATTTGCTTTCGCCGTGAGCTTAGATAGTTTCTCATTAGGTATAAGTTTATACTCGATCACAACAAAGTATGTTTTGTCTTGTTCTATTTTTATGTTATTTAGTTCTATTTTTACATATATTGGATTAAAAATGGGAAA
>OCTW013405149.1_pt1 | contig 49579 bp, 43 predicted proteins | sample 1539671 | NCBI WGS metagenome assembly OCTW01 (sample SAMN02144230, study PRJEB22623) | gut metagenome | biome: sheep rumen | host: Ovis aries | place: New Zealand
TTTCAATAAAGTTTATTATCTTTGCATAATGAAATTAGATATGTAAAACAGAGAAGTGATGGCCATGAATAGCGCGATATTCCGCAGGAATGAGTTGTTGCTGGGCGGTGAGACGATGGAGCGCATCGCCCAGAAGAGAGTGATTATCTTCGGCGTGGGCGGCGTAGGGTCGTGGTGTGCCGAGAGTCTGGTGCGCAGCGGCATCCGCCACTTGACCATCGTCGATTCAGACCTGGTGTGCATCACTAATGTCAACCGACAGCTGATGGCAACGACAAAGACTGTTGGTCAGGTGAAGGTGGAGGCGCTGAAGGAACGGCTGCTCACCATCAACCCTGAGGCTGAGATTACGGCGCTGCAACAGATATTCTCGGAAGAGACAGCAGAGAGTTTTCAGTTGGAAACCTACGATTATATCATCGACGCCATTGATTCGCTGAAGGACAAAGCGACGCTCATCCTGCTGGCTTGTCAGACACGAGCCAGACTGTTCTCGTCGATGGGTGCTGCGCTGAAACTGGACCCCACGCGCATCCAGGTGACGGAATTCTGGAAGGTGAAGGGCGACCCGCTGGCCAGGGCGCTGAGGAATAAGTTCAAGAAGGAGAAGGTGTTTCCCAAGCGCAAGTTCCTGTGCGTCTACAGCGACGAGCTGCTGGAAAACAAAGGTTGCCCGCCTGACGACGACGAGGTGCCGTCGACTTTCAACAAGCCGCAAACCAACGGCACCTTGGCGCATATCACCGCCATCTTCGGCTTTATGCTGGCAGGTCTGGTGGTGCAGGATATCAGTAAAGCGTGAGACCAGTTCTCACGCTTTTTCTGTCAGATGTAGAATTCCGAGGAGTCTACCAGTCCCGCTCGCAGGGCGTACTTGATAACCTCATGAGCGGTGTTGATGCCCAGCTTGCGGAAGATGTTCTTGCGGTGGGTCGTCACGGTGTGGATGCTCGAGAAGCGCTCGGCGGCAATCTCCTTCGTCGTCTTGCCCTGGGCAATGGCCCGCACAATCTCTATCTCGGTGGTGGTCAGGACGCTGGGCGTCTCTTCCTCCTGCTGCTGGTTGATGATGATCTCAAGGGCTCGCTGGCTGAGGTAACGCGTATGGCGTTCGACGGCGTTCAGGGCACTGCGCACCTCGCTCAGGGGACTGTCCTTGAACACGACGCTGAACTGATGGGAGGAATAGATCACCCGGCGCAGGAACTGCGGCGTCAGCTCGTCGCTGAGCAGCACCCAGTCGGACAGGTTGAAACGCTCAGCGATAATCAGGAGCTGGTCTTCGTCGGCAAAGTCGAAGAGGGTGTAGTCGAGTATGACCACGGCGCTCTCATGCTCCTTGAGCAGTTCCACAAGACCAGCCTTGTCGCTGGCCTTGTAGACTATGTTCTCTTCGTCCTTGCTGAGCAGGCTCTGCAGTGCAAAGCGCGTCAGCTCCTGATTGTCTGCTAAGATGTAGTTTCTTCTCATATTCTTAAATTTTGTCGAAGGCCTGCTTCAGGTCGTCGAGGATGTCGTCGATATGCTCGGTGCCGATGCTCAGACGGATGGTCGACGGTGTGATGTGCTGCTCGGCCAACTCCTCGGGCGACAGCTGCGAGTGGGTGGTGGTGTAGGGGTGAATCACCAGGCTCTTCACATCGGCGACGTTAGCCAGCAGGGAGAATATCTCCAGCGAGTCGATGAATTTCCAGGCCTCTTTCTCGCCACCCTTGATCTCGAAGGTGAAGATGCTGCCGGCACCCTTGGGGAAGTACTTCTGGTACAGCGCATGGTCGGGATGCGTGGGCAGGCTGGGGTGGTTGATGCGAGCCACCTTGGAATGGCCGGCGAGGAAATTGATGACCTTCAGCGTATTCTCCACATGGCGCTCCACACGCAGGCTCAGCGTCTCCAGGCCCTGCAATAATATAAACGCATTGAAGGGTGAAATTGTTGCACCGGTGTCGCGCAAAATTACGGCACGGATGCGGGTGACGAAGGCTGCCGCTCCTGCTACGTCGGCAAAGATGGCGCCATGATACGAGGGGTCGGGCTTGGCCAGCGAGGGGAACTTGTCGGCATTGGCCTTCCAGTCGAACGAGCCACCATCGACGATAACACCTCCCAGTGACGAGCCGTGGCCGCCAATGAACTTCGTGGCTGAATGCACCACGATGTCGGCACCGTGCTCAATGGGACGGATGAGGAAGGGTGTGCCGAAGGTGTTGTCGATGATGAGCGGAATGTGGTGACGGTGTGCAATCTCGGCCAGGGCATCAATGTCCGTCACATCGGAATTGGGGTTGCCGAAGGTTTCGGCATATAGTACTTTTGTGTTGGGTCGGATGGCTGCCTCGACAGCTTTGAGGTCGCGGACATTCACGATGCTGTTGGTGATGCCTTGTGTAGCCAGGGTGTGGGTGATGAGGTTGTAGGAACCGCCATAGAGGTTGTCGGCTGCGACGATGTGGTCGCCAGCCTGGGCAATGTTCTGCAGGGCATAGGTGATGGCTGCTGCTCCGGAGGCTACGGCCAGTCCGGCTACGCCACCCTCGAGGGCTGCCACGCGGTCTTCGAAGACTCCCTGGGTCGAGTTGGTCAGACGACCGTAGATGTTGCCGGCATCGCGCAGACCGAAGCGGTCGGCGGCATGCTGTGAGTTGCGGAACACGTAAGAGGTGGTCTGGTAGATAGGCACGGCGCGGGCGTCGGTAGCGGGGTCAGCCTGTTCCTGGCCTACGTGGAGTTGTAATGTCTCAAAACGATAGTTCTTCTTGTTGCTCATAATCTTATCCTTTCTTTTATTTATTAATGTTTAATGTTTAATCTTTCATCTTTAATCTTCTCGTTTCTGGGTGCAAAGTTACAATGTTTGGAATTATCCACCAAATTATTTGCGTATATCAGAAAATATACCTAAATTTGCAGCGCAGAAAGAATAAAACACCAAACGTGGGCCTTGAAGGGCCTCGCGAAAGAATAAAATTCTAAAGGCTATGGCAGAAGTATTGGATGATATTGATTTGCAGATACTTAGAACGCTGCAAAAGAATGCAAAACTGACGACGAAGGAGTTGGCAGATGCCGTGCATCTGACGCCCACACCCGTCTTTGAACGGCAGAAACGACTGGAACGGAAGGGCTACATCAAGAAATATGTGGCCGTATTGGACCCTGAGAAGCTGAATCAGGGCCTGCAAGTGTTCTGTAAGGTAAAGCTGACGCAGATTAACCACGAGATAGCCGATGCCTTCGTGCGACGTATCCAGCGCATACCGGAAGTGACGGAGTGCTATAATACCAGCGGTTCGTACGACTATCTGCTGAAAGTTCGCGCACGGGACATGAAGCAGTATCAGGAGTTTGTGCTCACCAAGTTGGGCGACATAGACCACGTGGGGGCTATCGAGAGCACTTTTGTCATGAGTGAAGTAAAACAACAATACGGCATCAACTTAGGGTGATGCCGTATTGCTTTTCATACCTTATTTTGCCCCTGCGGCTTGCTTGATGTGCTCGCTGACCTGCGGGCCGTTGTTCTCCCAGACGTTGCCGGGGCCGTTGGCATTCTTGAGGTATTTCTCCTCGGGGGTCCAGTTGTCTTTGATGGTGATGTTGCTCGAGCCTTCGTCGGTATAGAGATAGAACCAATGGACGGGGTCGTGGACATAGCTGGGTTTGGCAATGTCGCGGACGACGTTCTCGGTAATCAGCGTGCCGGGCTGGTTGCCAAGGGTATAGATGCCGGCGCAGTCGTACATGTGCTGGGCGTAGTTATAAATCAGGTTCGCGTGAACCTTATTGTCCTTCATGCATACCAAGTCGCGGTTCCATCCCCAGCCGAGCGAGATGCCCGTATAGGACACGTCGTGGATGGTATTGTGGTCAATGGTGATTCCACTGACGTAACCTGCGCAGATGGCTACGCACCCCCAGTCCTCGTTGGTGACGTCGTAGAAGGTAGACTGCTCGACGGTCTGACCAGTGCAGACCTCACGGAAGTTGGTGGGCTGATAGGGAAGGTGAGTTTCCAGACCTTCGGGCGAGAAGGAACCGCATACGTATCCGTTCATGGCGATGTCGGTGAAGGTGCAATGGCTGACCGTGCCGCCCTTGCAGTGAGTGATGTAATCAAGGCCGCTGCCGCCTAAGTGTTCGAAGCGGCAGTCGGTGAAATTGACGTCCTCGGTATAGCGCAGCTCCACGGCGGCATCGGCGCGACCGAGCCAGCCCTGGTTGTCGAGCTTGTGGTTGTTGGGACGGTCAATCTGCGGGCGCAGCTTGTAGGCTTCGGTGAGATACATGCCAGCCTGCAAGGGAACGTGACCTTTCTCTGAAGGACGCATCCATGTGGTGTGGCTGAAGGTGACACCCTTGATGTTGATGTGGCGCACAGGACGCTCGGCAGTACCGATGAACTCGACCAGCGTCTCCAGCACAGGGACGGTGGCATGGAGGGCTGAGGTCTGAGGTCTGAGGTCTGAGGTCTGAGGCATGTAGTACAGCTTGTGGTCGCGGATGTCGTAATACCATTCGCCGGGTTCGTCAAGCAACTCCTTGGCGTTCGTCAGATAGAACGGTGAAGGGTGTTTAGTGTCGGGTGTCATAGGCGACGGCCAAGGGTGCTGGAACTGGATGGGGCCTTCGGGATTGTGGAAACGGACAGCCACGGAGTCGCCTTGTGGAGACATGCTCTTGATGCGAAGGTTGCTGGTGCACCACATCTCGTGCAGCACCATCTCAAGTGGTGAGAGGTGAGACCTCACCCCAGCCCTCTCCCCAGGAGAGGGAGTCAGAGGTGAGAAATAGGCCTTCAGCTTCTCGATGGCTTTGCGGGGAATCCACAGCACGTGGTTCTTTTTGTCGTAGGTCATGATGCGGTGCATCTGCTCGAAGTCCATCACGTCACGGGCACGGACTGCCTTCTTGCCGTTGACCCACAGCTGACGGAAGTCGACGGGACAGCCGTTGAAGTCCGGCACGTCGGCCACGAGCAGTTTGCCCTGTTTCTTCCAGCTGTTGACGGGCATGCCGCCACTGATGACGGCTCCGTTGCCCACGATGGTCAGACCGCTGTCCTCCGGACGCAGGCGCAGGGGTTCATAGAGATAATACGTTCCTGCGGCAAGATGGATGGTGACCTCGGTGGCCTTGCCCAGTCGGCGCATCTCACGAGCTTTGCGAACAGCATCGACCAGCGACGAGTCGGGAGTGATGTGAATGTCAGCACTTTGCACCGTCAAGGCAAAGCACATAGAAAGAAGAAAAATCAGCTTACGCATATACCTTAATATTTATAAGGAAGACGGATTTGTCGTAGATATTATCGCGCCAATGGTAGCCAGAGCGACATGTCCTGGATGCCGCGGTTGTCCCAGGCGTAGTAGGGGATGAGGCGGATGTGTACCTTCTGGTTCTTGACGGGACGCAGCTCGCGGTACAGCTCGTCGTTGCGCCAGGAGTCGTTGTTGACCAGTGGCACGTCAGCTTCGAGGGCTATCATCTCATGGCCTTCGATGGTGGCCTTTGTCTCCGTGAACTTCACGTCGGCAGGAATGGCGATGTCGTTGATGCGGTGATTGCCCTCGATGTCCTGTCCTTCCAGACAATAGACGATGGGGCCGCGCATGACGGCAATCTCGTTCTTGGCCTCTTCCACCAGCGGGTTAGCCTCCATCAGTCTGGGACGCATCGGGAGGTTCAGCTCAATGACGTCGCCCTTCTTCCACTTTCGGGGCTGTCGCAATGCCTCTGCCTGGATAGGCTGTCCGTTCAGCTTCAGCTGCATGTCGGTAGACCAGCCGGGGATGTGCATGCGGATGCTCTTCAGATTCTTGGCCTTCTTAATGGTTAGCGTCACCTTTCCGTCCCAGGGGTAGTTGGTAACTTGCTCTATCTCAAGGTCTTTCGTCTTCAGACTATTCTGTCCGTAGAGGTTCACCCACAGCGTGTCGCCCTTGATGCTGTAGGCATACTCCTGAGCTTCGCAGAGAGTGCGCAGTGTGTTCGGCGGACAGCAGAAGCACGAGATGTAGCGCTGGCGGTGCTTCGGCCAGCGGAGCACGTAGGGATACTCCTTGGTGCGGCGCAGTGCCTCGGTGTAGAAGTAGTCCTTGCCGTCGAGCGAGACACCGCTGAGGATGCCGTTGTAGAGCTCGTTCTCTATGTTGTCGATGAACTTAGGATTGCCTGTGGTCTGGAACATGCGCCACGAGAAGAGCATCATGCCTATCTGTGCACAGATCTCGTTGTGGGCATACTCCTGGGGCAGCTGGAACTGTCGACCATAGGCCTGGTGAATCTGCTGGATACTGGGCTGGTTGTAGGTGGTGCCGTCGGGGCTTACACCGTCGTAGAGCGCACCGCAGCCTCCCATGATATAAATCTTATGGTTCACGATGTCGTTCCAGATGGCCGAGAGGTTCTTCATCAGCTGCGCCTCGCCGGTCTCGGCATAGAGGTCTGCTACGCCAGCATAGAGGTAGTTGGCACGGACGGCATGGCCCATTGCCTCGTACTGGTCGCGGAACTTATGGCGGTCCTGGTTATGGTCTTCGCCGTTCTTCACTGAGTCGCGGATGGCAATGAGCCCCTTGGCCAGCGTAAGATACTTCTCGTCGCCCGTCTCACGGTAAATCTCGGCAGCACCCATGTAGTGACTGGGGCAGATGGCGTTGCGCGACAACTCGGCAGCATCGTTGGTGAGGAAGTTATACAGGAAGTCGGCGGCCTTCTTGCCACAGTTGAAGAGCGTGGTCTTGCCGGTGGCGCGCTTGTGGATGACGCCTGCAGTAATGAGATGCCCGAGGTTATAGGTCTCGAAGTTCAGTCGTGAGGCAAAGGCATGCTTCTGGTCCTTTCCGATTTCGATGCCGGCGGCATTCTCCTTCACCGCGTGCGAGTCGATGCCCTGGTTACGCTCCGAGATTACTACGGGCGTATGGATATATCCGTCAGCGCGCTGTGCCAGTGCGACCTGTTCGATGAAACGGTCCATCAACGCATCCAGCTTTGGATCCTTTGTGATGGCATAGACTGCGGCACATGCTTCGAGCCATTTGTACATGTCGCCGTCGTGGAAGGGAGGACCGTGGTGCTTGCCCTTCACGGTGCCTGCTGCTACTTGGAAGTTAGCAAAGCCGTGGCTGCCATGCTTGCCGTTGGCATCCAGCGTCTCATAGGGTGTGTTCCAAGTGTCCCACATGGACCAGATACCGGTCGTTGCCATGACATTAAAACGGTCGGCCCAGAAACCACCCGTCCACTGGGTAGCCCCCATAGGCAGGTTCTGCATCTTAGCCTGCTTGCTATGACTCATGTCTGTCAAGCCCTGAGCTGAGGCTGTTGTGTAGGTTGCCTGAGCGATGCAACACGCTAAGCAAAGGTTGAGGATTCTTTTCATAATCAAAAATTTATCTATAAATATAGACGCACGACCGCTTGTTTTGTCATCTTTAATTAGTACCTTTGCGGCGGCAAACATACAAACGAAATGCTTATGAAGAGAATATATAGTGCTGCGATAGCGTTTGTCGCGATGGTCCTGTCGTCGTGCGGCTATCAGCAGGGCAGTGACAGACAAGGGAATTATGCTACAACGGTGGCTGCCATTCAGTCTGAATTGTATGGTGACAGTCTGCTGCAGTCTACCTTCAGGGAAAGGAACTATGACCGTGTACTGTTGCTTGCCGACAGCTTGCTGCAAGCGCAAGTCGTCTCGGAGGCCACGGCCAGCTATTGGAGTGGGCGGGCATGTGTCAGTCAGCATCGGTATCGTGTAGCGACATACTATTATAAAAAGGTAGTCGATAGCGACGGCCAGGAAGGGACTGAGTCGAAGTATTATACTGGCACGGTCTGCAATCTGACCAATCTGTTGCTGGCCAGGGGCGACTATGAGGAAGCCATGCGAACGGCAATGCCCGCCGTGACCAAGCTGAGAGCAACTGGGAAGGCATCGGCAGGCGAATTGGCAGACCTGTTGACGTATATCGGTTTCTGCCAGACCAAGTTGGGGCGTTTCGGTGAGGCTGCTGGCAGTCTGAAGCAAGCACTTGGATATTATGAAGAGGCCGTGCAGACAGATACCGTCGGTACGGACTGGCAGAACTATGTGCTGAACGCCTTCAATACCTCTGTGGGGTATAAGGATGTTGGACGATACGAGGAGTCGTTGGCGTGGTGCGACCGGGCCGACTCGCTGCTGCATCGCTACGCCGAACAGCCTTTCGCCCAAGGAGCTCTGATTGACTATTTCAAAGGCAGCATAGAGCTGAACCGTGCCGTTGCCCTGCAGAAGCTGCATCGCAACCGTGAGGCAGCCTATGCCTACAGCGCCTTCCGTCATACGAACTTCGGCAACTCTATGCTTTTGGATATCAATGCCGTGACTTATCTGGTTGATGCCCAACGTTACCAGGAGGCTGCCGATGCCTATAAGGACCTCGACCATATACTGGCAAGTAGCGGGTTCCGTCTGACGCTGGACAATATCCAGCAATTCTATACCCTTAAATTCCGTGCCAATATGGGAGCGGGACGCAGAGATTCCGCCTTGGCGGTAGGCATGAAGATTGTCGATGCACTGGATTCGGCCATCGTTTGGCAGAAGCACAGCGACGCTTCCGAGTTGGCTACCGTTTACGACACCCAGCAGAAAGAGACGGAGATAGCCCGCCAGCAGGCAGAGATTGCCAGCCAGGATGCCGCCTTGTCTTACCAGCGATGGATAGGTACGGCCATAGCGATGATCTTGATGGCGTTGTTCTTCGTAATCTATACCATCTATCGTAACAAAATGCACCGGAAGTTGCAGACGGCCTATGACCAGTTAGAGGAGACAACGACCGCCAAGGAGCGTATTGAGAGTGAACTCCGAATAGCGCGAGACATACAGAGGTCGATGATACCTCACGAGTTTCCGCAGCGCCCTGACCTGGACCTCTATGCTTCTATGACGCCGGCTCGCGAGGTGGGGGGCGACTTGTATGAATACCTGCTGGATGACGACCGGCTTTACTTCTGTGTCGGCGATGTGTCGGGAAAGGGTGTACCGGCTTCACTGTTTATGGCTCAGGCCGCACGGCTTTTCCGTATTCTGGCTTCTCAGCGTGTGGCGCCAGCAGATATGGCCACCCAGATGAATGCCGCTTTAAGTGAAGACAATGAGCAGGGAATGTTTGTTACGATGTTTATTGGTCTGGTGCATTTGCCGACGGGCCATCTGGACTTCTGCAATGCCGGACATAATCCTCCGGTGCTGACAGGGGAAGAGAAGTCCTCCTTCCTACAGATGGAAACGAATGCTCCCATCGGCCTATGGCCAGAACTGAAGTTTGTCGGCGAGGAGATAGAAAGCATAAAGGGGCAGTCGCTCTTTGTCTATACAGACGGACTGAATGAAGCAGAGAATACTTTTAAAGAACAATTTGGCGAGGACCGCCTGTTGGCTATGGTGAAAGAGGTAGGTCGCCAAAGCAGTCGTCAGGTCATCGAGGCCCTGGAGACTGCGGTGACGGAACACCGAGGCGGTTCGGAACCTAACGATGACCTGACGATGATGTGCGTCAGAGTATGCTGACAGTTTCCTCTGTTAATTGAAGAAGATATAGAGTCCAACCATTACAACGGCCAGGGCAATCCACAGTCCGATGGCCAACTTCGACCAGCCTTCATGAATGGGGGCTGGTATTTCGTATTCAATCTTGTCACGATCCGTCAAAGAGATGATTGCCATGCATACAACGAGAATGACGAAGAGATAGAACGACAGCATCATGAAGTGAGGTAGGGCAATGCCTGTGGCAGAGAGCCATTCGGTGAGCCATGCGGGTGGCCAAAGGTACAGGATGCCGATGCCCAGGCAGAAAATGGTGCCGGCGGTCAGACAGAAGTTGGCAGCACGGGTGGTGCAGCGCTTCCAGAAGATGCCTAACAGGAAGACGGATGCCATAGGCGGTGCGATGAAGCCCAGTACTGACTGGAAGACGTTGAAGAGGTTGAGACCCTTGATGGCATCGATGGCAACCGTCATGATAATTGCCAGAATGGCACCGATGAGCACGACGATACGTCCAACGAGGTTTATCTCCCACTGCGGTGCGCCGGGCTTGAAGTTCTTGACGTAGACATCCATAGTAAACACCGTCGAGAGGGCGTTGAGCGCGGAGCCGATGGTAGATACCAAACAAGCTGTCAATACGGCAAAGACCAGTCCGACCATGCCTACGGGGAACAGGTTCTCGACCATCGTCAGGTAAGCCTCGTCGGGATTCTTCAGCGTGTCGCCGAACAGGGCGAAACAGATGATACCCGGCAGGATGTAAAGTGCGACGTCGAGAATCTTCAGCCATCCCGTGAAGTTGGTGCCCAACTGTCCCTCGCGCAGATCCTTGGCAGCCAGAACAGGCTGTACCATGCTTTGGTCGGTACACCAGAACCAGACGCCCATGACCGGATAGCCTAACACGATGGGTAGCCACGGGAAGGCTTCGTCGCTATTGGGCTTGAACATCACCCAGTAATCACTGGGAACCTTGTCGACTAATGCCGCAATGCCGCCCACCTTGTCAAGTCCCACGATGACTAGTACCAGCGAGACAACAATGAGCAATATCATCTGGTAGACATTGGTGTAGGCTACAGCCTTCAGTCCGCCTAACATGGTGAAGAATGCCGAGATGATTACTAGCACCAAAGCCGACGACCACATGGGGATGTCGAACACCTGACGGATGAGCACACCACCGGCAAACAGCGTTAACGCCAGCCACGAGATGATAACGGTAACGATGGTATACCAGGCCAGAATGTTGCGTGTGCTCTGGCCGAAGCGCAGTCCCATGAACTCTGGCAGGGTGCTGATGTTGGCACCGAGGTAACGGGGCGCAAAGACAAACGCCAACAGGGCGATGAAGACGAAGGCATACCAGGCGTAGTTGCCGCTGACGATGCCTGTTGTGAAACCTGCCGATGCCGAAGCTATCAGCATGGAGGGTCCGACGTTGGTTCCCCACATGGAGAAACCGATGTGGTGCCAGCGCAGCGAGTGCTCGGCAAGAAATAGCGAGCCTTCTTTCTTACGTTTGGTACTGGCCCATATTCCGATGCCTATGAGCACGGTGAAATAGATTCCCAAAATGACCCAGTCGAGGCCTTGCATGTAGTGACTTTCCACGTTGTTATATTAAAGGTTAAACATTAAAAATCAATTCCCTTAAAATCTTCGGTGATTTCTATGGCTGTTGCCTTGTCCAAATCCATCTGGTCGGTGCAGTCGACATCGTCGGGATAGACCTTGATGCGTGCTCCGGGACGTACAAAGACTGGCATGCGGTCGAGCGGTACTTCTACGTTGTAATACCATTGACCACCCTGCCACTGCCGACCGGTGAAAAAGTCTATCCACTGGCCTTCGGGTAGGTAGATGTCACGCGTGCCAACACCGTTTTTCGACTCATCAGTCGAAGTGTGGCATGCATTCATAACGGGACAAACCAGGAAGTCGTTGCCGAAGTAATACTCGTCGTCGATGTGCCACACCTGACGGTTATGAGGATGATGCATCAACAAGGCACGCACCATGGGGTAGCCCGTAAGGCAGGACTGTTCACCTTGTTCTATAATATAAGGTAACAGCTTGTAGCGCAACTTCCACCAGCGCTTGACGATGGGGGCGATGCGGGGATAGTGCCACGGCTCACGCTTGCAGGTGCCATGATAGCGCATGTGGCTGGAGAAAACGCCGAACTGCGTCCAGCGAACATAGACGTTCTCGTCGATGGGTGAGTTCATGAAGTCGGGGATGCTGTGGAAGCCTGGCACGTCATGACTCCAGAAAGCAAAGCCCGAGAGTCCAAAGTGCAGACCGCCTTTCAAACTGCCTGCCAGCCCATCCCATGAAGAGGCACTGTCGCCACCCCAGTGCAGGGGATAGCGTTGACAACCGGCCCATGCCGAGCGAGCCCATACGATGCCGTTGCCGGTGACTTCCTTGGTAATCTCAAAGGCAGCCCGCTGGTAGAGTAGCGAGTAGATATTGTTCAGCCGTTCGGGTGTCATGCCGTGATACTGATGATCCATGTGGATGTTCTCGCCAAAGTCGGTCTTGATGCAGGTGACACCCATGTCGAGCAGAGGCTTGAGCAGCTGGTTTTTATACCAGTTGACGGCCTTGCCGTAAGTAAAGTCGATGGTGCCGGCGTAGTCGAGGGCAGAGAAGTTAGAGCTTCCGGAGGTGTCACCCGATGGAGAAGCATCGGGAGTTGTGGTTGGCTGGCTGATGTACTTGTTGTGCTTGGCTTCTTCCAATTGCTCGGCGCCTTGTGCGACATACGGCAACTGCCAAAGCGATACGCGGAAGCCGTTCTGCTTGAGTCGCTGGATGAATGCCTTTGGGTCTGGGAAGCGCTCAGGATTGAACTTCCACTCGCAGAGCCAGTCGGTGCGGAACCAGCCGGTATCGAGGTGGATAACATCGCACGGATAGTGCTCTTGGCGCAGTCTGTCGCAAATCTCGTTTACCTCGTCGGCAGAGAAGTAGGTCATACGACTCATCCAAATACCAAACGACCATTTCGGGGGCATCTGCGGAAACCCTGTCAGCATGCGATAGCTGCGCAGAATCTTCTCTGGTGTATTGCCACCGATGAGGAACACATCGAGCGTGGCATGGTCGTTGAGGAACTGCACGCTACGGGTGGAATGGTCGGCCAGCGACAGCTTGCAATAATCGGAGGTGTGGTAGAAACAGCCATACATTCTGCTGCTCATATAGAACGGAATGTTCTTATAGCAACGACGGTTGTTGACACCTTGACCGTCTTGGTTCTTTAACTGGAAGGTCTGTCCGCTGAGATCCATTTTGCGGAAACGCTCACCCGTGCCTACGAAGCACTCGTCGGGGGTGCACTTGAAGCTGATGGTGGCACGCTCGTTGTTCGCATGGTTTGTTGTTGTAGCACTACCACCTACAGAACAGAACCCCAGGGGTAGGGCATCGTAGCGGGGCGGCGAGAAGTGGTCGTCGCTCAGGGCAATGCCTTTCGTCTGGTCGCCGTCGGGATAGAAGGTGATGAAGGGTGCGGGCTGCGGGGGCGGTAGCAGGTCGCTCCAGTGGTCTAACACTGGTGCGTTAAGGTCGATGGTGGCTACCTTCTTGCCGTTCGCTGCGATGACATCGTAACCTACGGATCCTACAGGAAACGAGCGAACGGTCAGCGGCAGGCGCTTTACTTCCTTCGCCATCATCAACATATCGTCAGCCTCTGTCATCTCGTCGCCACTCATGGTGGTAAACAGGCGGACAATGTCGGGCTCGTAAGCCCGGATGATGAGGTCGAATGACTGTTGGGGCACAGAAGTATCAGGCGCCATGTCTTCCTGATGCAGTTGTTTCTGATAGGGGATGGTGACGATGATGTCGCCCTCACGCTCCGTTATCTTCGTGGGTGCGTATGCCTTCCAAAGGTCTTCGTCCTTCTGCAAGGATGGATCAAAGTCCATGAAGTCGAAAAGATGATAGTTGGTTTGTTTCATTGTTTGAATATAAGGTTGGGACCAGGGTGATTGTCGCCTATCTCGTCACGACGTATGGGCCGTTGGTTAGTGAGAGGACGACCGGCAATCCCGGGGGCGATGTCGCCGGTGTAATTGTTCTCGATAGTAAAACCGTCGGTACGGGCATCCAGATAGATGCAGAAACCGCGGTCGTTGGTAGCATAGGGGGCAGGGTAGGGACGTGAGACCTTGTTGCCGCTAATCACGGAACCAGGCTGGTTGCTGAGTGTGTAGATGCCGCCGGCGTCATAGAGCTGACGGGCATAGTTGTAGACATTGTTACCCTCGATGCGGTTGTTCTCCATACCCGTGTTGAGGGGTGTCCAACCCCAACCGACGCAGATACCCGAGTAGCTGAGGAAAAACACGTGGTTCTTGCTGATGGTGCAGTGGCGTACATAGCCCAATGCAATGCCCACGGCTCCCCAGTCCTCGTTGGCAGCATCCACAACGAAGTTTTCCTTGATGGTAAGCCGTTGGCAGCGCTTCGCCAAGTCGGTGTAGGGACGGTGCACCTCGCGAGGACTCTCTGCAAAGGAACCGCCCATGATAGCCGTGCCGCCAATGTTGCCGAAGGTACATTTCTGCACTACACAGTCGCTGACGTTATCGACAAAGTCCAAGGCTGTGGCAGCCAGATTCTCGAACACCACCGAGTAGAAGTCAACGTGGTGGGCGTTGCGCACGGTGACAGCACTGACAGGACGCTCTATCCAGGCTTGGTTCTCGAGATCCTTGTCCCAAGGCAGTCCGGGGTTTTCTTTCAGCTTGTAGGCATCAACCAGGGGGAATCCGCCCTGCAGGGTAACGTGCCCTTTGTGCAAGGGACGGTTCCAGCAAGTGTGTTTGAAGGTTATGCCTTCAAAACGTACATAGTTGGCGCCGTCGACGATGACCAACTGCTCAATGCCGTCGCGCTGCTCCGTCGTGCGCAGCAGGAAAGAGCTGTTGCCCTTCTCGCCTCCGATGACTGGCTGTGGCCAGGGGTGCTCAAACTCCAGACGGCTCTCAGGTTCCAGGAACGATACCACTGTCTTGTTGCCCTCTACTTTCATATTCTTTACTCGCAGAATAGCGATGGCCCATCGCTGGTGAACCACCATTTCGAGTGGGGTCTTCTTCGAGACAAAATCTCGAAGCACAGTGGCGGGTGGAGTAGGAATGGTGATGGTCCTGTCGGTGGTATTGAAGTCTATCATGCGCTCCATGCCTTTCATTGGAAGACCGTCATCGTGTTTTTTTATCGGAAGGCTGTCACCTTGCTCTTTTATAGGCCACACCTGGGTGTGACGTTGTCGGGCATCGCCACAGATGACGCTTTGGTGGTTTTTGCCAAGGCCTCGGATGACGAGTGGTGACTCCTTCGTGCCGCTGTCCTCGGGGCGCAGGAACAACGGCTCGCTCATATAGTAGCGGCCTTCCTGTAGGGTGATGGTGATGCCCCCCTGACAGCGTGGGTCGTTGGTACGTCGCCATTCACGAGCCTGTCGCAGCGCATCATGGATGCTCTCTCCCCCGCGGATAACAATTTCGCCGGCATGGCAGTAGCCGACAGCGAATAGCAGTATGGTGGTTAGTAACTTTTTCATTGGTTCTCCTTGTTATATGTTTAAGACGCGGTGAGCGCTGGTTTGTCATCATTTGAAGTAGTGACAAAACGTCGCTCTTTACGTCTTAAAGATACCAAAAGCACGAAACGATGAAGATGAACATGCAACAATGGGTGACTGATGTCATCCGACAGAAAGAAGTAACAGCCGTTCCTGTGATGACGCATCCAGGAATTGAACTGAATGGACATACTGTTCGTGAGGCTGTCAGTGACGGGCGGGTGCACTATGAGGCCGTGATGACGCTGGTTAGGAAATATCCCAGTGCAGCAGCATGCACCATCATGGATTTGACGACGGAGGCCGAGGCCTTCGGTGCTCCCATTGCCTTTAGCGACGAGGCTGTACCCGCTGTCTCCGGTCGACTGTTGCCCGATGTCGACAGCATCTTCAAGTTACAGGTGCCGTCGTTGTCGGCAGGACGTATTCCGCAATATTTGAAAGCCAATCTGCTAGCGGCTCGTGAGGTCAATGACCGTCCTTTGTTTGCCGGTTGTATCGGTCCTTTCTCATTGGCCGGACGCCTCTATGATATGTCTGAGATTATGGTGCTGATTTACGAGCATCCCGACGCAGCTCATACGCTGCTGGAGAAGTGTACGCAGTTCATCGAGAAGTACTGCATGGCACTCCGTGAGACAGGTGCCAATGGTGTCGTGATGGCCGAGCCGGCTGCGGGCTTGATGTCGAACGACGACTGCAAGGAGTTCTCGTCTAAATACGTCAAGAGAATTGTGGAACGTGTTCAGAATGAAAACTTTATAGTCGTTCTTCATAATTGCGGAAATACCGGCCATTGCACCGAGGCTATGGCTATAACGGGAGCTGCAGCCTACCACTTTGGCAACAAGTGCCGCATGGTTGAAGTTATCAGGGATTTGCCTCCCACAGCATTGGCAATGGGCAACATCGACCCCGTATCTGTGTTCAAGGACGGACTGCCGTCGCAGATGCGTCAGACGACGTTGGATTTGTTGGAGGAAATGCGTCCTTACCCCAATTTTGTACTCTCCAGCGGATGCGACACACCGCCGCACACGCCACAGCACAACATCGACGCTTTTTTCGAGGCGCTGAAGGACTTTAACCGCTGCTAAGGAATGAGAATCAAACGAATATTCAGGTGACACAGAAAACGCTGACATACGACGACCTACAGATAGTCCCTGCCGACATTTACGAGCAGATGGGCTATCGTGACCAACAGCCCGATGAGTCGACCATAAGGGAGGTGAACTTTGTAATCAATCATGTCCGTGCGTGGGTAAAACCTGAGTTCTGCTTCTTTGTGGCTCGTGACTTGCCCCCTTTCGAGATGGGACGCATCATAGAACGCCAGCTCCGAGGATCCGAGGCATACGCCTTTTTCATTTGTACGGCAGGCCTTGCCTTCGAGCAATTCCAGCAACGGCTGAAGAAGGAAAATGATATGGTGCGCATCTTTATTGCCGATGCCCTCGGCTCGGTCATTGCCGAGAAATGTGCCGACCGCATGGAGGAGGTGTTGCAGGAGAGTATCGACAAACTGGGCTGGCACCACACCAACCGCTTCTCGCCTGGATATTGCGGCTGGCATGTGTCGCAGCAGCAACGGCTGTTCCCCTTGTTTCATGGTGAGACGTGCGGTGTCAAGCTGACAGACTCCTCGCTGATGCTGCCTATTAAAAGCGTTAGCGGCATCATCGGATTAGGCCCCTACGTGCGCCATATGGACTATAGCTGTGGGCTCTGTGATTTCAAACAGTGTTATAAACGAAAGAAAAGAGCTTGATTTCAAGCCCTTTTCCATTATAGTTTTCCTAACAGTTGCTTAGCTACTGTTACGGCGCTGTTGGCATTGTCTGAGTAGCCGTCGGCACCTATCTCGTCGGCGAAGCCTTGCGTCACAGGAGCACCACCTACCATCACTTTTACCTGGTCGCGGATGCCAGCAGCCTCCAGGGCGTCAATCACTTCCTTCATGTAGTCCATTGTGGTGGTTAGCAGAGCACTCATGCAGAGAATGTCCGGCTGGTTTTCCTTGATGGCCTTGATGAAGGCGTCGGCGGAGACGTCAATGCCGATGTTTACCACTTCAAAGCCGCAGCCCTCGAGCATGGAGGCAACGAGGTTCTTGCCGATGTCGTGCAAGTCACCCTTGACTGTACCGATGACCACTTTGCCTATGGAGGTCGAGGCGCTACCTGCCATCATGGGCTTCAGCAGCTCGAGGGCGGCTTTCATGGCGCGTCCGGCCATAAGCAACTGAGGCACGAAAGCCTTGCCATCCTGGAAGCGCTGACCTACCTCGCCCATGGCGCGTATCATCTGGCCGTTGATGAGCTCCTGCGGGGCGATGTCCTGTGCTATGGCATCCTTAGTGGCCGCGGCGGCATCGTCGCTCTTGCCGTTTAGAATGGCTTGGAACAGGCGCTCCTCGGGAGCCGCGGCGGGCACGGCTTCGGCGGCTGAACCGCTGAACACTCGATGGGACGCACTATCTGTAGAGGCGGCTCCGGTGGCTATAACTGTGCTCGACGGTTTTGCCGTCGAGACTGCGCTTGCCATTGAGGCTACTTCAGCCGTCGAGGCAGCGCCGGCTGCCGTTAGCGGGGAAAGGAACACCCCGGGCACAGGTTCGATGGCCTTGGCAAACTGACGGATATGGGCATCCGTTGTACCGCAGCAGCCACCGATGATGTTTAGCCAGTGACCCTCTAAAAGCGGCCATACATCGGCCAGCAGTCCCTCGGGTGTCTTATGGTAGTGGCCTCCTCCGTCCGGCATGCCGGCGTTGGGGTAGAGGCTGACCTTCGTACCGAAAGATGCTAGTTGCTGTATGAGCGGCGTCATCTGTTGGATGTCAGCCAGACAGTTGATGCCGATGGAGTAGAGGCGAGTGGCTATAGGTGAGAGATGAGAGGTGAGAGGTGAGGGTTGATCAGCAGAGATGACAGGACTTGCTTTAAGTTCTTCTAAGAATTGTATAATATTTTGTCCCAACATGTTATGGCCGTCTGCTGCAGCAACGGAGAAACTAAGCATGAGCGACATGTCGGGCGCAATACGCTTGGCTTCATCGATGGCTATGCGGGCGTTTTCCACATCGAAGATGGTCTCAATCAGTAGGGCGTCGACGCCGCCGTCAACCAATGCCTGTATCTGTTCGGCGTATGCTTCGTGCAGTGCGGCGGCAAATTGTTCCTTGTTGCCTTTCTCCTCCTCACCGATAAAAGTGCGCGGCGTGGGACCGATGCTGCCCACTACGTAGCGAGGCTTGTCTGACGAGCTGAACTCGTCAGCACAGTGGCGGGCGATTTGGGCGGCGGCGAGGTTGATTTCACGGCAGGAATCCTGCAGACCGTAGTCAGTCAAGGAAATGCGCTGGGCGTTGAAGGTGTTCGTCTCGATGATGTCGGCACCAGCCTCCAAGTATTTGCGGTGGATGTCACGAATGACGAAAGGACAGGTCAGCGACAGCACGTCGTTGCAGCCTTTCAAGTCCTTTTGGTGATTGGCGAAGCGAGCTCCGCGGAAGTCCTCTTCGCGCAACTGGTACTGCTGTATCATAGTGCCCATGGCGCCGTCGAGCAGCAGGATTCTGTCAGAGGTGAGGGGTAAGCGGTGAGATGGGTGGGAAGCGTTGGATGACGATGCGCCCTCAATCTTGCGGATAATGGCTTCTACTTCGCGGTCGGCATCGTCGGCGGCAGAACCGCCGACCACAGTAGCACCAGCCGTAGTATTGCTTGCCACAGTAGCGCCGACCACATCCATAGGACGGGTGGCGGGATGCAAGTTGCGGGCGTGCTCAAATTCATCTACTATGCGTAGGGCTTGCTCCACCTCCTGCTCGTTATGGAAGTCCATCTCTACGTGTACTCCGTCGCCGCCGATGTTGTCGAGCAACGGGCGCAGTTCGGGAAGCGTCACCCAGCAGGCCATAATGCTCTTGCCACCGGCCAGTATCTTCTTGTATAGGTCGTACCACTTCGGACTGCCACCCTGCGGTTCTCCGACACCCGGCGTCCATTGGATGGCGTTCAACTCCTTGATTTCCAATAGGGCATCCAGATGATGCATAGCTCCTACGCCATCCAGATGGTACAGCGTATAGTCGATCTTCTGGCATTGTTCGCGGATAAAGGGCTGTACGAAACGGCGGTAGTCGTCGACGCTAATCATCGTCGAGATGTCGCTCTGCAACTTCGACATCTTGCCGGGAGCCCAAGACGAGAAATAGCAGAAAGCCATCTCGTCGCCCTCGCGGATGATATTGTACAGTTCGTCGAATACCTGGAAGTAGATGTCGTTAATCTGCTGCATCTGGTGCTCCAGGACTTCGGGTTGCATCACCGTGTCGAGCAACACCTTATCCGTGCCTTTCAGTGCAGCCAGCACGTCCATACCTTCCATGAGGTCGGGCATGCCGACGTAGTAGTGACCCTGTGCCTTCTGCTTGCAAGCCTGCAGCAGTTGCTTGTGCAACAGATAGTTAGGATGCTGAGGATCGAACTTGATCTCGTCGATATCAATGGCTGAACCATTGACCATGGTGGGGCGTGGGTGAATCCAGATAGTATCCTCACCACCTTCGAAGACACCGCCTAAGATAGCTGCCAGCGAGCCTGGACCCAGCTGTGTGTTGGCCACGGGTAGCATGTCGGCCATCAACGACGAATGAGCCACGTACCAGTCCAAGTACTCGGCGCGCCACTGAGGGTCGAACCACCGCTGGTTCAAGTCCTTGTAGGGCTTCGGCTTCGGCACGTTGGCATGAGGTGTGACACCATCCTGAAAGTGCTCCCACATATTTAGCACGATACCTTTGTGGTTCCACCAGTTAATGTAGTGTTTTTTAGTCTCTTCGAGATTTTGTTTCCAAGTGTTCATACGTGTACTATATATACCAAAGACGCAGAGCGGTCTTAATTGTCATCATACCAACATCAACGAACTCATCACCATATCGCTGACGAATAGTCCTTTACGGGTGAGAATGAGGTGCTGGTCGTCTTGACGTAGCAAACCGTCGGAGAGGAAGCGCCGGGCTTCTTGCATGCAGTAGTGGCGATGCTTGTCCGACAACGTCGTAAGGTCTAATCCGTCGATGGTACGCAAGGCGGTGGTGATACGGTCGTTGTAGTGTGTGTCATCATCTATCTCCTCCTGTTCTGCAGGTCTTTCACCTTTTTCTATCGCCGTTATGTATTGCTGGATATTCGCCACATTCCAGCTACGGCTTCTTAGATCGTAACTATGTGCTGCGGCTCCGATTCCGATATAGGGCACATCATGCCAATAGCTCGAGTTGTGGCGAGAACGGAATCCTGGTTTGGCAAAGTTCGATATCTCGTAGTGCTCGTAGCTACCCCTTGTCATTTGGTCTATCAGCAGCTCGTACATCTGTCGTTCCAGCTCCTCGTTGAGGGGGGCTCCATTGTTTATCAGATTATAGAGCGGTGTTCCTTCTTCAATCATCAGACAGTAAGCTGACAGGTGTTCCACATCTAGGGCAAGGGCTGCGTCGATGTCGCGTTGCCAGTCGGCTAACGTCTCTCCCGGAAAACCATACATCAGGTCGATGCTGATGTTGCCAATGCCGGCATTGCGTAGCCTTTGCACTGCCTTCGGTACCTGTGTTGCCGTGTGGCGGCGGTGTAGGAACCGCAGTCGCTCGTCGTTGAATGTTTGGGCACCCATGCTTACCCTGTTGATGCCCAGTTGAGCCAATGCCTCAGCGTATTGGTCGGTGACGTCGTCTGGGTTACACTCGATGGTTATTTCCTGGGCACTGCTGCCATATACCTTATTTATATATATAAAGAGCAGGCGCAGTTGCTCGACAGTCAACTGGCTGGGCGTCCCGCCACCGAGGTAGATGGTGTCTATGCTTCTCCAGATATCGAGTGGAAGGGAACGTATCGTCATCTCACGACAGACGGCCTCGACGTAACGCTGACGCAGGTCGAGATGGGTAGTGGAGTAGAAGCCGCAGTAGATGCAACGGCTTGCACAGAAAGGTATATGAATGTATAATCCTGCCATTGTTTGTATGCATTGAGGCTACAAAAGTACTAATAAAATTTAATATTTGGTAGTTTTCTTTGGCGTTTTGCTTGAAAATGTCTACCTTTAGCCTCCGTTAACTGATAAAAGCAATAACCTAAAAACAATAAGCCTTATGAAAGTTTATCAAACTAACGAAATCAAAAACATTGCGCTGCTTGGCAGTGCGGGTAGCGGCAAGACTACTCTTGCCGAAAGTATGGTCTACGAAGCTGGCATCATCAAGCGCCGCGGAACCGTAGAAGGAAAGAACACCATGAGCGACTATTTCCCTGTTGAGCAGGAATATGGCTACTCGGTGTTCTCAACTGTTTTTCATGTTGAGTGGAACAACAAGAAGCTGAACATCATCGATTGTCCGGGGTCTGACGACTTCGTGGGCGGTGCCATTACGGCGCTTAACGTAACCGATCAGGCAGTTATCCTCATCAATGGCCAGTATGGTCCCGAGGTCGGTACGATGAATGCCTTCCGCAACACTGAAAAACTGAAGAAGCCTGTTATCTTCCTTGTTAACCAGCTGGATCGCGACAACTGCGACTTCGACCAGATTCTGGGACAGCTGAAGGAAGTGTATGGCAACAACTGCGTTCCCGTGCAGTATCCCATCGCCACCGGTGCCGGTTTCAATAGTGTCATCGACGTGCTGCTGATGAAGAAATACTCATGGAAGCCCGAGGGTGGTGCTCCCATTATCGAGGATATTCCCGCTGACCAGTTGGAGAAAGCCAAGGAGTGGAAGGCTAAGCTCGTAGAGGCTGCGGCTGCCGGTGATGATACGCTGATGGAGAAGTTCTTCGAGAGCGAGGATCTCAGCGAGGACGAGATGCGTGAGGGTATCCGCAAGGGTATGGTGACACGCTCTATTTATCCTGTGTTCTGCGTCTGTGCAGGTAAGGATATGGGTGTTCGCCGTCTGATGGAGTTCCTCGGCAACGTCGTACCCTTCGTCAGCGAGATGCCTGTCATCAAGAATGTAGCCGGCAAAGATGTTCCCGCCGACGCCAGCGCTCCTACGTCTCTGTACTTCTTCAAGACCGGCGTGGAACCTCATATCGGTGAGGTACAGTATTTCAAGGTGATGAGCGGTGTTGTGAAGTGCGGCGACGACCTGACCAATGCAGACCGCGGCTCTAAGGAACGCATCGGTACCATTTATGCCTGTGCAGGTGCCAACCGTATTCAGGTTGACGAGCTTCGTGCAGGCGATATCGGTTGTACCGTGAAACTGAAGGACGTGAAGACCGGTAATACGCTGAATGCCAAGGATGTCGAGAACCGCTTCGATTTCATCAAGTATCCTAACTCCAAGTTCTCTCGTGCCATCAAGGCCGTCAACGAGGCTGAGACCGAGAAGATGATGGCTGCCCTGCAGAAGATGCGCCAGGAAGATCCTACATGGGTTGTCGAGCAGTCTAAGGAACTGCGCCAGATTATCGTTCACGGTCAGGGTGAGTTCCACCTGCGTACCTTGAAGTGGCGTATGGAGAATAACGAGAAGATCCAGATAGAATATCAGGAGCCGAAGATTCCTTATCGTGAGACGATTACCAAGATGGCCCGTGCCGACTATCGTCACAAGAAGCAGTCGGGTGGTGCAGGACAGTTCGGTGAGGTACACTTGATAGTTGAGCCTTATAGCGAAGGCATGCCCGATCCTACCAGCTTCACCATCAACGGCCAGGAGTTCAAGATGAATATCAAGTCGAAAGAGGAGAAAGATCTGGAGTGGGGCGGCAAGCTCGTCTTCATCAACAGCGTCGTTGGTGGTGCCATCGATATGCGCTTTATGCCCGCTATCCTGAAGGGTGTGATGGAGCGTATGGAGCAGGGACCGTTGACCGGTTCTTATGCTCGCGACGTTCGCGTTATCGTCTACGATGGCAAGATGCACCCCGTAGACTCAAACGAATTGTCATTCATGTTGGCTGCTCGTAATGCCTTCAGCGCTGCCTTCAAGGAGGCTGGTCCTAAGGTGTTGGAGCCCATCTACGACCTGGAGGTGCTCGTTCCCGCCGACTACATGGGTGACGTCATGAGCGACTTACAGAGCCGTCGTGCCATCATCATGGGTATGGACTCAGAGAACGGTTACCAAAAGCTGACTGCTAAGATTCCTTTGAAGGAGTTGGCCAGCTACTCCATCGCCCTGAGCTCGCTGACCGGTGGTCGTGCATCGTTCACCACCAGTTTCTCAAGCTACGAACTCGTTCCTAACGACATCCAGCAGGCTCTGATTAAGGAGCACGAAGCTGAGATGAAGGACGAAGATTAATGAGCCGTTGGCTATTAGTCATACTCCTACCGCTCTGTATCCTGGCCTGTTCAGACAGAGACCAGGTACAGAGCGGTACTATTTTACCTGCTGAGGTAGAGCTGAAAGCGGGTGATGTGGTCTTTCGACGAGGTTCTGGCTTCACCAGCCAGGTGGTGCTAATGGCGGAACACGGAGGAACGTATTCGCATGTTGGCATCGTGGCAGACTCGGCAGGAGTACCGATGATAGTTCATGCTGTCCCGGGGGAATTAGAAGATGACGACGAAGAAGACCGCGTCAAGATGGAATGTCCTGAGGTGTTCTTCGACAAGGTAAAAGCCCGCGAGGGAGCTGTCTATCGCCATCAGGATCCCATAGCAGCCCGACATGCTGCACAGCGTGCGGTCAATATCTATCGCCGAGGTACACTGTTTGATCACAGCTACGATGACAGCGATACAACACGGATGTATTGCACCGAACTGGTGAAGCATGCATACACTGGTACTACACGACCACTGACAAGACTGGTACGTCACCATCTGCACTTAGTGGGGTTCGAGGCCGACTGCATTCTGCCGTCTGACATACAGCGTTGTCCGGAATTGAAACTTGTGACGATGTTCTAATATTCAAATAGTATTAACAATTAAATTGAAGATAAGATGAAAAAGTTATTGTTATTTTCAGTCGTTGGCCTGTTGGTACTGGTGCTAAGCGCATGTAGCTCAGACAACACCCCTGAAGGCGTAACAACCAAGGCCATTCAGTGTATCATAGATAAAGACTATCAAGGCTACATTGACTTGATGTTCTTCAGGAAAGAACAGACCGATCATGATAAGCAACAGTTGGCTGCATTGGTGCAGGACAAGATGGACAAGGAGATGGAGAAGAAACAAGGCATCAAGGATTTCCATGTCGGCAAGGCAGAAATTGTGGAAGACAAAGCCGTGGTACCCTATCAGGTGACTTTTGGTAATGGAGAAATCAAGGAAGACAAGATGCAACTGTTGAAGACGGAAGACGAAACCTGGATGATAGATTCCGGAAAGTAGAGGATGACTCGCCCCCTTTTTATGTAACTTATTTCAAATAGAATCATGAAAAAATCATTATTTGTTATTCTTTTTGCGCTCACTGTGACGACAATCTCGGCACAGTCATCAGTACGTCCGCAGTTTGGTGAACGCCCCAAACTCGTGGTGGGCATCGCTGTTGACCAGATGCGGTGGGACTATCTGTCGCGTTACTACGAAAAGTTCGGCAAGGACGGTTTCCGAAGAATGATAGATCAGGGCTACTCGTTTGATAATTGCCTCATCAACTACCTGCCTACCATAACCGCTATTGGACATACAAGCATCTATACGGGTACAACACCAGCTTTCCACGGCATTTGCGGCAATACCTTCTACATAGACGGTAAGAAAACTTACTGCTGCGCAGACAGTACTGTATCAGCTGTGGGTAGTGATAACCAGAAGGCTGGTCGTATGTCGCCCAGGAATCTGTTAGCAACTACCATCGGCGACCAATTGCGGTTGCACACCGACTTCCGTTCAAAGGTCATTGGCGTGTCGTACAAGGATCGCGCGTCTATTTTGCCTGCTGGTCACTCGGCGAATGCCGCCTATTGGCTTGACACTAAGAACCGACAGTTCATTACCAGTACCTACTACATGCAGGAACTGCCACAGTGGGTGAAAGACTATAATAAGGAACTGGCCAAGAACGCCGAGTTCAAGAAAGTTGGCAAGGATGTTGGATTATATCCTCTGACTGGCCACATTACAACAGATATGGCCATAGCAGCCGTGAAGGGTGAGCAGTTGGGCAAGGGTGAAGTGACAGACATGCTTTGCATTAGTTATTCGCAGACTGATGTCATTGGACATAAGTGGGCTACACGTGGGGAACATACTGACGAGGCCTATTTGGAGTTGGACAAGGATTTGGCTCGTCTCTTTCAAGCACTTGATGCCGAGGTAGGACAGGGCAACTATCTTGCTTTCCTGACAGCTGACCATGGCGGTGCACATAACTATAAGTTTATGCAGGACCATAAATTACACGGAGGACAGTGGCGGTCCGAGAACGTCAAGCGTGAACTGGAGACCTACTTTATCAATAAACTCCACAACCAGATGCCGCTGCTGCTGGGTGTTTACGACTACCGGTTCTTCCTTGACCATGAAATGATTGCCAAGGAGGGACTGGATCTGCAGCGCGTCAAGGATGTAGCTGTTGAGTTCCTGAGACAATATCCTAATATCTCGTTTGTCGTCGACTTTGAAAAGGCCAACACCTCTGCTGTTCCACAGATGTTGCGTGAACGCATCCTGTGCGGTTATAACTTCCATCGTTCCGGTGATATTATAGTCTGTGTAGAGCCTGGCTACTATGAGTTTGGCAAGTGGTCGTCGCCTGTCGGAACGACTCACGGAGAGTGGAATCCCTATGATGCTCACATTCCTTTGCTGTTCTATGGTTGGCATGTTCCACATGGTGCAAGTCCTGCAGAAGTACACATCACAGATATTGCTCCGACGGTGTGTTCTATGCTCCATATACAGCAACCAAATGCCTGTATAGGGGCAAATTTACAATTAATTGCATTTTGAGAAAAAGAATTCCACAATAAACTACTGATTTATTGAGATTTATTTCATACCTTTGCAGCCGAGATAGTTGACCATAGTAGAAAACTAATCAAGGCTGAAGTATGAACATAGGCAAGCACATTGAAGAAATCTTGAGAAAGCAGGGTAAATCGGCTGCATGGTTGGCAACACAGATTCCCTGTGAGCGCACGAACGTTTATAACATTTTCAAGAGAAAGAGTTTGGACGTGCGTCTATTGATGAGAATTAGTGTTATTTTGGAGTACGACTTCTTTAAGGAGTTATCCGAAGAGGCTTTTCCTCAGAAAAAATAATTTAAGCCGCTACACAAAGTAGCGGCTTTTATTATGCTTGTTGTACATGTTCCGTCTTCAAAGATAATCACTGAAGTTTCTCGAAGACTTCGCGTAGTGACTGGTCGTTGCCTACATTGCCAGGGAAGATGATGTAGGGGAACTGCGGTCCCATAACGCAGGGAACACTTTTGATAACCTGACCTAAGACACGGGCTGTCTTGATGCCCAATCCCTTGGTTAGAATGTCGTGACTGGTGATGCCACCCTTACCAACAAGATAGGAGGGGGTATAGGGCAGTCGCCGCACGATGTCTACCAGAAAGTCACTGACCTGCTGCCCTAAATGCTGGCGCTTGTCGGCATCGTCGAGACGTATCTCTTGGCGGGAGGTGTATACAATAGGTGTCAAATGCTCGTCGACAATCTGCTGGATGGTGTCGATGGTCTCCAGCATCAATGCGTCGCTATTGTCAAGAATACGTTGTACATCCACCTCAATGGCGCAGGTGCCTTCCGCTTGTAACAGTTGTTCGAGTTGGCGTGTCGTCTTTTGTACATGTGAACCAACCACAAAACAACCCACACCTTTTTGGGTCAGGATAGTGCTGTCTAACAGCGGTTGGTCGTCAAGTGCAGCGATAGCTTTCGGTAGTGATGACGATGAGCGGATGATGACATGCTCATCAGCAGGGAAACCGTTGAGAACCGTGTCGGCAAAGGCGCGCAGTTCGTCGTATCCCTGAGCGTCGACAATGATGTAGTCGTCTGGGTTTGCTCCCTTCTCCTTGATATAATCGCGGAGCACGCTGGTGTGGTATGCAAAGACGTTGTCGCGAGCGAACTCTGTTTCAGAGACAGGAATCAGCTTGTCGCCTTCCTGCATATAGTGTGTACCGTCAATCGTGAAGCGGCCTGCTTCGATAAATGCGGGGCAGAAGGGAGTCTTGGGGAATACGGGTAAACCGTGTTCCGCAAGGATTTGTCGCATGACATCTGTCTCTAACGGGAAATGGCCACGGAGGCAAGAGTCGCTACGGCTGACGATAATCAGACGATAGTCGTACTGGCGGTTCACCTTGACCACCATTTCCACGGCTTCACGGGTTACCCGCTCCGCATCTTCTCTTGTCATGGCGCGGGTGTTTGTCAGGATGTAGAAGAAGGGCTGCTCGTCGTCAAAGCCCAGTTTGATCTGTTCTTCACTCCATCCTGTCACCAACAGACAGCCTCTGACAGTTTGTATTCCTGTGGGGTCGTCGTCCAATACGACCATCTTCCATCTGCCGTTCATAGCTGCTTGATATGTTGTATTTCACGTGCCTCAGCGGGAGTGGCAGGTTCACAGCCCATCATGCGGATGAGGGCAACCAGCCGTTCAACCAGTTCTGCATTGGTATGGGCGCGCTTGCCGGGAGCATAGTAGAAACTATCTTCGAAGCCTACTCGTACTGCTGAAGCTCCCATGCCGATGGCGCAGGCCAGGATAGAGAAATCTTTCATGGAGTCGTGTGTGACACCCCATGAGCAACCAGGTTCCATCAGCGAGGTAAGCATGGCCAGGTTTCGCCCCGTGGCGCTGAGATTGCTCGAATTGCCTGGGCCCACGCAGAAATTATAGTGTAGTGGGCGGTGAATGACGCCCTCATCGGCCAGACGGGTTGCGCACTCCACATGGCTCAGGTCGAACAGCTCCATCTCAGGTACGGTGTTGGTCTCGTCTAAGCGCTTGGCCCAATAGCGCAGGTCGGGCATCGTATTGATGTAAACCGTCTCGCCGAAATTGACACTACCCATATTTAGTGATGCCACTTCTACTTCGGGAACATCCAAAGATACACATCGCTCTGCCAATGTCAGCGACGAAAGTCCGCCAGTAGAACCCTGCACGATCATGTCTGTTTCTTTGCGAATCAGTCCGATGGTCTGACGGAACACGTCCAACTCGAAAGTGGGATTTCCCTTTAGGTCTCGGGTATGAAGATGCACTTCACAAGCTCCAGCCTTGAAACAGTTGATGGTGTCCTCTGCGATTTCCTCGGGTGTCAGCGGATTCTTGCACTCTGCAGGAATTTCTTTGCCAACGTGGCATACAGGTGCCACTGTTACGATAATCTTTCTCATTATTTTTTGTGGATATTGTTATTCCTATATGAATGTTGTCGCTCTTATTGACCTATCAATAAGACTCTTTTTTGCTTGTTTTGTCATCAATTCTTTTCCGTCCTCGTCTCTCGGCGAATACCTAATAATGATGATTTTGAGGCGAAATGTTGCGGAATTCATTCTAATTGATTACTTTTGCATTCCAAAAGAGTACTATCAATAAGGTTTGGCAGATGAAGAATATGAAGATGTATGAGCCCCAGGATAAGATGATTATGCTTATCAAGGACAACTATAGCGTGCTTCAGGCATTGAGTTGTTTTGGTATCAATTTGGGCTTTGGCGACTTGACGGTCGAGGAGACGTGTCAGACGAACGGAGTGGATACCTATACGTTCCTGGCTGTGGTGAACTTTACCATCAATGACTTCTCGAACTTTGATGATGACGAACAGATCAATGTGCCGACGTTGTTGCATTATCTGGAGGCGAGTCACCGCTACTATCTGGACTTCCAACTGCCGTTCATCCGTCGTGAGTTACAGGAAAGCATTAGTGAGAACGACCATCTTGGAATGCTTATCATGAAGTTCTATGATGAGTATGCGCACGAAATCCGTCGTCACATGAAGTATGAGGAGAAGACGTTATTCCCCTATGTTCAGTCGCTCATTGACGGACATCCTATTTTTGACTATAACGTAGAGATGTTCTCCAAACACCACGAACAGACTGATAAGAAACTACGAGAACTGAAGTTGATGATTATCAAGTACTTGCCTTCTGATAACCATCGTAACAACATGCTGACAGCGACGCTTTACGACATTTATAATAATGAAGAATGGCTTCACCATCATGCAGAGGTGGAGGATCATATCTTCACGCCAGCCATTCGTCGTTTGGAACTGAAGATGAAAAAGCAGGACGTAACGAAGAATATCTCGTCGATGGTGTTTAAGGGCGGTCAAGAGCAGAGTGAATTGTTGAGCGATCGAGAGCGAGACGTCATTATCGGAGTTGTGCAGGGTATGCAGAATAAGGAAATTGCTGACCACTTGTGTATTTCGGTGAATACGGTTATCACGCATCGTCGTAACATTGCCCGAAAGTTGCAGATTCATTCAGCAGCAGGTCTTACGATTTATGCTATTGTCAACGGATTGGTAGACATTAGCAGCGTGAAACTATAGCCTTTGGCTAACCTCCAATTGCTAAATGCTATTAATATCCACATAGCCGTGCATGACTGCATAGATGGTTAGCGCCGATACACTCTTCATGCCCAGTTTGTCCATGATGTTTTTGCGGTGGGTAATGACGGTTGTAAGGCTGATGTTGAGCCGATCGGCAATTTCTTTGTTGATATATCCTTGAACGATGAGTGCCATCACCTCTATCTCACGGTCGCTAAGAATCTTCTGCTGCAACACGTGTGGCATGGGCGGAAGGTTTTGTCCTTTGCCGTGCGCATGTTGCACCATCATGAGTAACGAACGTACCAGATGAGGCTCTGGCTGATTGATGCATAGGTTGTGGAAGTCGCTAAGCAGTGAGGTGTCGTTGAGCGACAACGTGAGAACAATGGTTTTGCGCCGCCTCTCATAGAAGAAAGTGCGATTACTCACCACGATGTCCATAGCGACAAAATAGTGGACGTAGCGCTCTGGGACGTTTGCCTCCAGCTCTGCCATTGAACCGAAAGTGTCGATGGTGGCAATGGGCATTACGTTGAGCAACAGCTGCTTCAGTCCCACAGTCGACAGCGTATTGGTATCGATGATGGCTATCAGCGGGCGTCCGTTGGGTGGCATCTGTTCCATTGCTTTCTGTTGCTTGTTTTATTCCATGGGGAAGAGACCATAGAGTTTGGCGTCAATCATATCGGTAACCTTTTGGAAATCCTCTGCGTTGTCTCCAAATTTGCAGTGGTCTCCATCGATGATGATGAGCTGTCCCTTGTAACCGCTAATCCAGTCTTCATAGCGCTTTGACAATCCTTCCAAATAGTCCAGTCGCATAGTCTGCTCGTATTCGCGGCCGCGTTTTTGAATCTGAGCCACTAGGGTAGGGATGCTGCTGCGAATGTAGATCATGAGGTCGGGCAGTTTGACGAGTGACATCATGAGGTCGAAGAGGTCTGTATAGTTTTGGAAGTCGCGGTCACTCATCATACCTTGCCCGTGCAGGTTGGGGGCAAAGATGCGTGCATCCTCAAAGATGGTGCGGTCCTGGATGATTGTCTCCTTTGATTTCGAAATCTCCACCACCTCTTTGAAGCGTTTGTTCAAGAAGTAAACCTGCAGGTTGAACGACCAGCGGGGCATGTCGGCATAGAAGTCCTCCAGATAGGGGTTGTTGTCGACGGGTTCGAAACGAGGTGTCCATCCGTAACGGTGGGCGAGAAGCTTGGTGAGAGTGGTCTTGCCACTTCCGATGTTTCCGGCTACTGCAATGTGCATGGTTTTCGTTTTTTTATTATTACGGAATTTAGTCTTTATTCGGGGAAGAGTCCGAAGAGATTGTTATCTATGCGGTCGATGATGGTTGCCAGATCCTTGGGGTTGTTCTGGTAGTCCAAGGTATCCTTGTCGATGGTCATCACCTTGCCTGGGTACTTGTGGAAGATAAAGTCGTCGTAGCGTTCATTCAGGTTCTGTAGGTACTCAAGCTGTATGGCCTGTTCGTACTCGCGTCCACGCTTTTGGATGTTTCCTACTAAGTGGGGCACTGAGGCGCGCAGGTATATCATGAGGTCAGGTAGTTTGACAACACTCATCATCTGGTCAAACAGTTCCATATACGTCTCGTAGTCACGGTCGGAGAGGTGCCCCATCGCCTTGTTGTTGGCCATGAAGACATAGACACCCTCATAGATGGTACGGTCTTGGATAACGGTATGGTCTGCCTGCGCAATGTCCAACAAATCGCGGAAGCGTTCCTTCAGAAAGAATACCTCCAGATTGAACGACCAACGGTAAATGTCACGATAGTAGTCTTCCAGATAGGGATTGTGGTCGACGGCCTCGAAGCGAGCCTCCCAGCCGTAATGTTTGGCCAATAGTCCTGTCAGCGTAGATTTGCCGCTTCCTATATTTCCTGCTACTGCTATATGCATGGTGTTCTCTTAGCTTTTCTCAGTTTTCTGTGGTTCTCCGACGACGTATTTTTGGTAATAGGTAATAAGTAATGTGGTGAGGGGCAGGGCAATAATCATGCCCAAGATGCCCAGTAAGGCTCCCCAAATAGACAACGACAGCAGGATAATGGCTGAGTTGAGCCCCATCACCTTACCCATGATCTTAGGCGTAAGGAAGGTGTCCTGTATGGTTTGCACGACAGCAAAGACAATGATTACGCAGAGCATGATAAACCAGAAGCTCTGTCCTGTTTCCGACGCTTTGACGACAGCCAGCAGGATAGCTGGTAAGAAACCTACGAGTTGTAAGTAGGGCACCATGTTGAGCAGGCCGATAAACATGCCCAGTCCGATGGCCATAGGAAAGTCAATGATGAGGAATCCGATGCTGAATAGCACGCCGACACAGAACGCTACCATACCTTGTCCGCGGAAGTATTTGTTCATGCCTTCCTCTATATCGCCAACAATTTTAATGGCTATCTTGCGATAGCGGAAGGGTAGCATGCGTACCCAGCCCTGTTCATACTGCTCGTAATCCAAAAGGATAAACAGCGTGTAAAGCAGCATCATGGTTAGCGAGAAGAAACTTGACAGGATGTCGAACGACTGCGAAATAACTCGCCAGATGCGTGGTACGGCCTGCTTGACGGTGTCGACAAAACCTTCCTGCGTGATGAATGCCTTGACGGCATCTTCACTGATATTGGTGTGAATGAAGTTCTCCACTTGTTTGGGGATGTTGCTCATGACACTGTCGTTCTGAATGTAAGCGACGGTTAGGTCTTTTACACGTCCGGCTTCTTCTACCATAGGCGGTATCATCAGAACGAAGAGGCCCGTCAATGCTCCTGTGACGACGAGGAAGGAACAGAAAATGCCCACTATGCGGTAGCGTAAGTGGCAACGATACTGGAAGAACTTGACCAGCGGGAACAACAGATACGCCAACAACCATGCCACGAAGAATGGCAGTAGTACAGCGCTGAGCCTGTTGAGCAGCATGACGATGCCGACAACAATGGCAATGGTCATGATGCCTCGTATAAAGCTGTCGAAAGTAATCTTCTTCTGTTCCATGCTGCAAAGGTAACAAAAAATATAGGAATAAAAGAATAAAAAGAACAAAAAATATTGTAACTTTGCAGCCATGAAGATTGAACCCATTGCATTTTTTCAGTCACCCTTTACGTCGAAGTTCGGCGTACCGCGCCAGAGTGGTCTCATTGCCGACCTGTCTGGACGCATCGTGCTGACGGGGTCTTATCGTGACAGCGATGCTCTCCGTGGACTGGAGGAGTACGACTACCTGTGGCTCATTTGGGGCTTTTCCGAACATGTGGATGCCGTGAAGCACGCTACCGTCCGTCCGCCCATTTTGGGGGGTAACGAGCGTCGAGGGGTATGGGCCACCAGGTCGCCCTTTCGCCCTAATAATCTGGGGTTGTCCAGCGTACGAATTCAGCGTTTTGATGCGTCTGCCTGCACGATTGATGTTCTTGGCGCTGATTTGATGGACGGAACCCCCATTTACGATATCAAACCCTATCTTCCTTACGCCGATAGCCATGGCGAAGCGCGTGGAGGCATCACGGAAAGCCATTCGTGGGACGAATTGCAGGTAGACATTCCTGTGGAGGTGGAGAAACAGTTGGATGCTACCGATGTTGAGGTGCTGCGGCGGGCGCTGGCTTTAGATCCCCGACCACATTATCATGAGGATGACGGGCGTGAGTATGGTATGCCCTTCCGCTCATGGGATGTGCGTTTTCGGGTGATTCAAGGAAAGGCTTTTGTCGTTAAATTGATAAGAAAAAGCGAATTTTAGAGCAAATTGCATAGAAAATCTTTGTTTTCTGATAAATATTTTGTATCTTTGCGACCGTAATAATCAAAGGGGATGAAGCTATGATAGTATTGACCGTAATTTTAGCCTTTGCTTTAGTTGTTGCGCTATACTTATATAATAAGGTACGCGCGAAACTGAAGTCGACTCGTAAGAGTGATTGTATGCTGCGCGCTTTTCTCAAGAACTTCAGCAGTGAGGTGCGTTCTCCGCTGCGGATGGTGAGTAGAATAGCCGATACAGTGTCGAAAGATGACCTGTATTTGTCAAAGAACGAAAAGCGCGATATGGGCGACCAGTTGCGTTATAATGTGGGCGTGATTGAGTCGTTGCTGGAGGAGGTGATGGTGTTTATTGACGACGATGCAAAAGGGCATCCGCTAAAGGATGAAATGTTCAGCCCGAACGCCCTCTGCCGTCGCAGCTTGGAGGCCAATACAAGTAATGTCTATCGTCGTGACAGTGTGCGGTTAAACTTCATGCGTGGAGTGAGCGACGAGTTTTTCGTCAAGAGCGATCGGCACATGGTAGACCTCATCTTGAACAAGCTCATTCTGAATGCTTGCCGATTTACGAAGGAAGGGGAGGTTAGTGTTGGATGCAATACGACTGAATATCCTGGTTATCTGACCATTTTTGTTAGTGATACGGGCGGTGGCATTCCTGAACAGCGCAAGGATAACCTCTTTACGTGGTTCGACGATCCTGAAGATATGTTCGACGAGGCTGAACTCGACTTGAGCATTTGTCAGCGACTGGCGCAGAAGTTGGGTGGCGAGTTGCGCATAGACCCTTTGTATGGCAAGGGTACCCGAGTACTGTTGTTGTTGCCGATTAAGTAGCTATAGACTTTATTTCGTCCATTGGATATGGACGTGTTCGAAGCCCATTGAGCGCATCATCTGACGGAAGAGTGCTTCGCCATTCTGGCGGGCACTTTCTATGTTCTGGTCAGTCATCCCGTGTTGCAACATGCGCTGGTAGGCACGTTTCAGCAGAGCCTCGCGGTCTTGGGCCGTCCAGCGTCCGCTCTCATGGAAACTGCGTGTGCGGGCTTCATCGATGAAGTCGCGGTCAAGCAGTCCGATGGGTGGTAGGATGATGGTGAGACTGTCGCCCTCACGCTGAATCCATCCGGTTTCCAATTGCCGCATGTCAATGCCCAACCGCATGGTGCCATAGTAGATGCGTACCAGATGGTCGTCGCTGAAGATTCCTCGGCGTGTGGTGTCTACCAGTTGTTCATCGCTGACGGAGAGGAACTCCCATTGTCCGATGTCCTTGATGCTTTGTATCTGCTGTGGAGTTAAGTCGATTCGCTGGTCAGCACCAAGGCTTACCTCCGTCTGTCGTACACCTTGATATAGCCAGATAGCTGCAAAGGCGACTACAGTTAGAAGAAGCAGTGTAACGAGAATGTTCTTTTTGGACAAGAGTCCTATTTTAGGCTGTGGTTTCATCTTCTTTCGATGTTTGCGTTAATCAGAGTATTGGGGTTCATATCGTGACGGAAAGCGATGGTGATGTCTTGTTCGCGCCAGCCCATCTCGACCAGCATGGGCACCAGCACGCGGGCAGCACTCTGTCGCGAGCGTTCCACGATGTCTGTCATCTTGACACTCTGAAGAATAGCCTGCCGTCCTTGCTGTTCGTAGTCTGCCATCTCCTTATCGGTAAAGTGTGAGCGTACCAGTCCTACATACTCCTTGATGTCTTTTTGGTTGATTTTCGAACTTGTCAGCGTGACTTGTGGGTCAGGCAGAAGAATCGTTATCTTGTCACCATCGCGCTCAACGTTCTGTTCGGAGAATCCGCTGAAGTCGATGTAGCCCTTCAGTGTGGCATCCATTGGAATGGCAATCTTCCGGTCGCCCAAAGGCAGCGCAATGTTGATGTTCTTGCTGAGCAGGTTGCCTTTGAGACGCACCACATCGTCATGGGTTACCACCTTGTGTATCTTGTACTCTGTAGTGTACAGGCGGGCACAGCGTTGCACCTGCATCACAAGCAGTGGCATCGTGTCTTGCATGACGACATCGCTATCGTCAGCCTCTTGGCTGTGGTGGCAACTCACTGTTGTACTTGCCAGCAGCACCATTGCCGCAATTAATAGTATATATGTACTTTTCTTGGTGTTCATGGGCTTTTTTTTCTACACGCTACAAAGTTACGGACTTTATTTTTAATTGCCAAGCCATTATGCTATTTTTTTGGACGTCTTAACAATGGAAAGTTCTGCTGCAAGTGAATAGAGGTGACTTTTTTGCATTTTTATCGCAAAAGGTGCACAAAAAAAGAAACTTTTCATTACCTTTGCACGTTGAATACAAAACCAAACAATGAAAAACAGATGAAAAATCTACAAATACTGTTAGCTGTTATGGCGTTGTCATGTGTTGTCGCAAGCTGTGGCAAGAAGAAGCAGAGCCAGGATATTATTGCACCTAAGGTGGTGAAGGTGGAACCCAAGGAACCCATCCGCATGCAGGAGTATCAGGATGAACGTGATGTGGAGTGGATTGGTAAGACGTATCACGTTAGCGTAAGTCGTCAACCCAGTGACTCGCTGCCGATGGTACAGGATGAAAACGGCCAGAAGTTCGTTGACAATGTGTTCACGATGGTCGTAAGTCGTTCCGATGGTTCCGTGTTCTTCCGTCGTAAGTTCACTAAGAGTCAGGTGATGCAGTACTTGGACGACAACTATCGCAAAGCGGGCGTATTCGAAGGGTTGGTGTTCGACCGCACCGATGGCGACTGGCTTCTGTTCGGGGCCAGCGTGGGACTGCCGCAGACGGACGAGTATATTCCCTTGGTTGTTAAACTGTCGCGTATGGGTCAGTTGCAAATCCTGCGTGACACGGAAATGGATACGACCCCCGAGGACAAACGACAAAAGCAAGACGACGAAGACGGCGTCTGATTCAGAATTTTGTGTAGACTTTGTGCCACGAGCGGCTTAGCTCCGGCATATTGGGAAACAGCAGGTCTGCACCTTCACCCAGCAGCATCTCGTCGGGTAGGGGGCCTGTGTTGACGGCTATGGTGAAACAATGGGCGGCAACTGCAGCGCGCACCCCCAGTGGCGCATTCTCCACGACGATAGCCTGTGATGCTTCTATGCCACACTTCTCCAGCCCTTTCAGATAAGGCTCAGGATGAGGCTTGCCGTGCGTCACATCAAAAGCCGTTACCATCAGCTCGGGTGTGAGTAGTCCCTTCAAATCGCTCAGAATTTTGTCCAACAAGGTGTGTTGACCACTACCCGTCACGAGGCAAATCTTCAATCCGTCGTCCTTTATTTGCTGCATCAGTTCACGAATACCCGGCATCAGCTTTGCAGGATGCGTCAGACAACGCTTGGCAAACAGCTCCGACTTGTGGGTATACATTTCTTTGGCGCGCTCGTCGCTCAATTCCTCCTTCCATTGTTGGCGAGCCAGCACTTTGATGGTCTCAACACCGCGCATGCCTTCGTATTCGTAGGCACCTTCATAGGGCATTTCCAATCCGTAGTCGGCCATGGCGTCGTGCCATGAGACAGCATGATTGGGCATCGAGTCATAGCAAACGCCGTCCATATCGAAAAGCACGGCTTTGGGGCAAAACTCCCCAAAGCCGTGTTTCGTTAAATAGCGTTCTTTTTCGTTCATGCTAATGGATATAGTTTCTATAGTGTTTCCTATAGCTTCTATAGACTTATTTCTCCTTGGCCAAACGCTCCTTGATAGCTTTCGTGTCCGCCTCGTAGCCAGGCTTCTCCAGCAGTGCGAACATATTCTTCTTGTATGCCTCTACGCCAGGCTGGTTGAACGGGTTGACACCCAGCAGGTTACCACTGACACCACAGGCCTTCTCAAAGAAGTAGATAAGTTGGCCGATGTAGTACTCGTTCAGCTTGGGAACCGAGATGCGGAAATTGGGAACACCGCCGTCGACGTGAGCCAGACGTGTGCCCAGTTCTGCCATCTTGTTGACCTCGTCCACACGCTTGCCAGCCAGGAAGTTCAGGCCGTCCAGGTTCTCCTCGTCCTTGGGGAACAGCAGTTTCTTCTCGGGCTCCTCAATCGAGATGACAGTCTCGAAGATAGTGCGCTCGCCGTCCTGAATCCACTGACCCATGGAGTGCAGGTCGGTTGTAAAGTCAACAGAGGCGGGGAAGATACCCTTCTTGTCCTTGCCCTCAGACTCGCCGTACAACTGCTTCCACCACTCAGAGAAGAAGTGCAGCTTGGGCTGGTAGTTCACCATGATCTCAATCTTCTTGCCGGCAGCATACAGAGCATTGCGGGCGGCAGCATACTGAGCGGCAGGGTTCTGCTCGAATGGAACGTCCTTGGCGCAAGCCTTCTCCATATCCTGAGCACCCTTTACCAGTTGCTTGATGTCGAAACCGGCGCAGGCGATAGGCAGCAGGCCTACAGGAGTCAGCACAGAGAAACGGCCGCCAACGTTGTCGGGGATAATGAACGACTTGTAACCCTCTTTGTCTGCACACGTGCGGGCAGCACCGCGCTTGGCATCTGTTACGGCAATGATAACCTTCTTGGCCTCCTCCTTACCGCGCTGAGCCTCGCACTGCTTCTTCAGCAGACGGAATGTCAGAGCAGTCTCCGTGGTCGTGCCAGACTTCGAGATGTTGATGACGCCGAACTTCTTCGTCTTCAGATACTCCGTCAATTCGAACAGATAGTCCTCACCGATGTTGTTGCCTGCAAACAGGATGATGGGATTCTTCTTGTCCTGAATCAGCCAGCCGAACGAGTTGCTCAGAGCCTCGATAACGGCACGTGCGCCCAGATAGGATCCGCCGATTCCAGCCACAACGACAGCCTCGCAGTTGTCGCGCATAACTTTGGCGGCAGCCTCCAACTCATCCAGGAAGGCAGGTGTAATCTCTGTCGGCAGATGCAGCCAACCCAAGAAATCGTTACCAGGACATGTCCCGTTTTCCAAGGCCTCCTCAGCGGCCTTAACCTTTGGCTCGAAAGCCTTCACTGCGCCAGCCTCCAGAAAGCAGGCAGCCTTTGTGATGTCAAGTTTGATGTTGCTCATAATGTTTTAAAAATATAGTGTATATCAATTGTTTTAGTTTGTCTCTGCTTGGAACCGATGGCTCGTCGGTAGCAATATTGCATGCAAAGTTACACAAAATAATTGGAAAGCCAAAAACTTTACCCATTTATTTTGCAGAATTATTGCCCATATCAGAAATATTGTGTACCTTTGCAATCCAAAAAGGAAAACATAAGACATATAAAAGATGTATAGAACTAAAACATGTGGTGAGCTTCGTCTCACCGATGCCGGCAGCGAGGTGACGTTGGCCGGATGGGTACAGAAAACCCGTAAGATGGGTGGTATGACGTTTGTCGACCTGCGTGACCGTTATGGCATCACCCAGCTGGTGTTCGACGAGTCGAAGGACGGAGAGTTGTGCGAAAAAGCCAATCGTCTGGGACGTGAGTGGTGCATTCAGGTCAAAGGTACTGTTAGCGAGCGACAGGCTAAGAATCCCAAGATGCCTACGGGCGACATTGAGATACTGGCTGAGCAGTTGAACGTCCTTAGCGAGAGTCAGACACCTCCCTTCACCATTGAGGACAATACCGATGGTGGCGATGATATTCGTATGAAGTATCGTTATCTGGATTTGCGTCGTTCGTGCGTTCGCAAGAACCTCGAGCTGCGTCACCGTATGACCATCCTCATTCGTAATTTCTTGGACAATCTGAACTTCATAGAGGTTGAGACACCAATCCTGATAGGTTCTACCCCCGAGGGCGCACGCGATTTCGTGGTGCCCAGCCGCATGAATCCCGGACAGTTTTACGCACTGCCTCAGTCGCCGCAGACACTTAAGCAGTTGCTAATGGTTTCTGGTTTTGACCGCTATTTCCAGATTGCGAAGTGCTTCCGTGACGAGGACCTGCGCGCCGACCGTCAGCCTGAGTTCACACAGATTGACTGCGAGATGTCGTTTGCCGATCAGGAAGATGTGCTTGAAATCTTCGAGGGCCTCGCTCGCCATCTGTTTAAAGAGGTGCGTGGGGTAGAATTGCCCCAGCTGGAACGAATGACGTGGCATGAGGCCATGCGCCGCTTCGGTAGTGACAAACCCGACCTGCGTTTCGGTATGGAGTTCGTCGAACTGATGGACGTGCTGAAAGGTACGGGCGAATTCCCTGTTTTCAACGAGGCTGAATACATCGGTGGTATTGTTGTTCCCGGATGTGCCGACTACACCCGCAAGCAACTCGACCAGCTCACCGATTTCGTGAAGCGTCCGCAGGTTGGTGCCAAGGGACTGGTATATGTTAAGTTCAATGCCGACGGTACTGTGAAGACCTCTATCGACAAGTTCTATCAGCCTGAGGTTTGGCAGAAGTTGAAGGAAAAGACTGGTGCCAAGGACGGTGACCTTGTACTGATTCTCAGCGGTGACAAGGCCAACAAGACACGCACCCAGCTCTGCACGCTGCGTCTGGAGATGGGCGACCGTCTGGGACTGCGCGACAAGAATGTGTTCAAGTGCCTCTGGATAGTTGACTTCCCCCTGTTCGAGTGGAGCGACGAGGAACAGCGACTGATGGCTACCCACCATCCCTTCACGTTGCCCAATCCTGATGACATCCCCCTGCTTGATACCGCTCCCGAAAAAGTGCGTGCCGTGGCCTACGACTTCGTATGCAACGGTATTGAGGTAGGTGGTGGCTCTCTGCGTATCCACGACGGCAAGCTGCAGGAGAAAATGTTCCAGATCTTAGGCTTTACCCCTGAGCGTGCCATGGCACAGTTTGGCTTCCTGATCAACGCCTTCAAGTATGGTGCACCCCCTCATGCTGGTTTGGCCTTTGGACTCGACCGTTTCGTGAGCATCATGGCAGGACTCGACTCGATTCGCGACTGCATCGCCTTCCCGAAGAACAATTCAGGACGTGACGTGATGCTTGATGCACCGGGTGAGCTGGATCCCAAACAGTTGGAAGAACTTAACCTGAAGGTGGAACTTCAAGAGGCCGAATAAATTTGAGTATTTACGTGCTATTGCGGAATAACATTGTGAGACTGATTGACTTACGTCAAGAATAAGTCGTAAAACAATAAAAAAGTACTGTTTGCGGTAACATACTGTAAGAAAAAGTTCGTAATTTTGTACTCGGAAATTGAAAACAGACAAAAATTTTCAATAGAGTATTAAAATTGTTTTTAGAACTATGGCAGAAAAGAAGACTACAAAGAAGGCCGCTGCTCCCAAGGCAGCTGAGGCTAAGAAGGCAACCGCAAAGAAGGCCGCAGTGAAGGCTGCAGTTGTTGTGAACGCTGAGAACGCTGGTTTCAAGGCTGGTGATGTTTATCAGGCACTCGCTGCTGCTGGCAAGGCTCTGACTGTTAAGGAGATTGCTAAGGCTGCTAAGATCAGCGAGGAGGAGACTCTGCTGGGTCTGGGCTGGCTCTTCAAGGAGGGTAAGCTGGCTACCGCTGAGGAGAAGATTACTCTTGCTTAATTTGGAAACGAAAAGCATAAAAAGGGCTGGTGGGCTTTCAAGCTTACCGGCCTTTTTTCACTTAAAGCACAGAACGTGCTGACAAGTAAGGAGATTTCACTTAGGATACATTGAATACGGACAAGCAGATATTGGAAATACTGACCAGGGCGGGAGAGCGTGGGCTGAGCGTACAAGCTATCAGCAAACACGTGTACAACATGAACCGCACCTTCTTCTCCACGCCAGACATGGAGGAGATTAAAAGCTATGTGCAACAATATCTGCTTAAAAATTCCAAGTCGGCACAGTCGCTTATCGAGAGCACGGGACAGCGTGGCTGTTACCGACTGAACACCAAAGGTTCGCAGGATGCTCTCCAACTCATGCTACAGTTCCGCGACGAACAACAGACGCAAGAGGAGGAGAAAACCGTACAGGACCTATCGCTCAGTCTTTTTGACTTCTGATGTTTGTAGTCTCAGATATTTTTCGTACCTTTGCAGACGAGTAATTTCGCAAACGAGAAATATTTCAGACGATGATGAAGAAAGAGGATTTACGTATTGTGTTTATGGGTACGCCGGAGTTTGCCGTCGAGACGTTGCAGGCACTGGTAGAGAATGACTATCATGTGGTGGCTGTTGTAACGCAGCCAGATAAGCCTGTGGGGCGTCACCAGACCGAGATGCAGCCGTCTGCCGTCAAGCAGTATGCTGTGCAACATGACCTGCCCGTGCTGCAACCCGAGAAGATGAAAGACCCTGCGTTCCTTGAGCAGTTGCGCTCTTTCCATGCTAACCTGCAGGTCGTTGTCGCTTTCCGCATGCTGCCCGAAGTGGTGTGGGCAATGCCTCAGTATGGAACGTTCAACGTTCACGCTGCCCTGTTGCCCCAGTATCGCGGTGCTGCTCCCATCAACTGGGCGGTTATCAATGGCGAGACACAGACGGGTGTGACGACTTTCTTCCTCGACCACGATATTGATACCGGCCGCATCATCTTGAAGAAAACGTTCGACATTCCCGACGATGCCGATGTAGAATATGTCTATGATGGTTTGATGCATCTCGGTGCCCAGCTTTGTATTGAGACGCTGCAGGCCATCTTAGCTGCAGACGGTCATCCCGAAACCGTGGAACAAGATACTGCTCTTGATGGTGCAGCCATCAAGCCTGCTCCCAAAATCTTCAAGGAAACCTGCGAAATCAACTGGACGAAGAGTGCCAAGCAGGTATATGATTTCGTGCGTGGCTTGAGCCCCTATCCGGGAGCATGGACGACTCTGGTGGCTCCGGATGGCAAGGAAACCGTGCTGAAAATCTATAAGACCCGCAAGACGGGCAAGCAAGGGCAGGGGAGCGGAACGCTTTGTGTGGATGGAAAAACACTCTGCGTATCGGCTGCCGACCAGCTGTTGGAGTTGGTCGAAGTACAGTTGGCGGGCAAGAAACGCATGGCGGCACGCGACTTCCTGAATGGCATGAAACAGATAGAGGATTATCGTGTGAAATAGCATTCTTACGGGCATAAGAAAAATAGATGAATAAATTTTTCGTTGAGATATAATAAATAGGTATTAGTGTGCGTTTCATTAGTAGAGACAGCAACAATAATTCTTCAATAAACGCACAATGCCTATGCAAAATTTTACCCAAGACGATTTTCAACCCAGCGCAGCAACCCTTCTCTTTGTGAAGCAGTTTGCCCGCATGTGTAATACTAAGAAAAACCAAACAGCTGATGGCTACCATAGTTTCTCCGTCGTTGCTTGCTGCTGATTTCTTGCATCTTGAACAGGAGATGGAGATGATCAATCGCAGCGAGGCCCAGTGGCTTCACCTGGACGTCATGGATGGCGTCTTCGTTCCTAACATCTCATTCGGCTTTCCCGTTCTGGAGGCTGTTGCCAGCAAGTGTAAGAAACTGCTCGACGTGCACTACATGATCGTGCAGCCAGAGAAGTTCATCCAACAGACGGCTAAGTTGGGTGCTATGATGATGAATGTTCACTATGAGGCTTGTACTCATCTGCATCGTACCATTCAGGAAATCCATGCTGCCGGTATGAAGGCTGGTGTGACGTTGAATCCTGCAACCCCTGTCGCTGTACTGGAAGATATTATCTGCGACGTTGAACTGGTACTGCTGATGAGTGTCAATCCTGGTTTCGGCGGACAGACATTCATAGAGAACACCATCAAGAAAGTAAAGCAACTCCGTCAGCTCATTGACCAGAGTGGTTCAAAGGCGTTGATCGAGGTCGATGGCGGTGTGCAGCAGGAAACGGCTCCACGTCTGGTGGCGGCAGGTACTGATGTGCTGGTGGCCGGGAGCTATGTCTTCTCCAGCAAGAACCCTGAGCAGACGATTCACGAACTGCACGCGTTGACGCGATAAACATCATTCCGAAATATCGATATACCAAAATACCGATATACCGGCATTCCGATATTACAGTTCCATGTCCAGCTGGATGTTGTATTGATGGGCCATGCGACGCATATTGATAAGTGCGTAGCGCATGCGTCCCAATGAGGTGTTAATGCTGACACCCGTTGCTTCGGCAATCTCCTTGAATGACAAGTCCTGGTAATAGCGCATATACACCACCTCGCGTTGTGGAGCGGGTAGGGCTTCCATCATGCGGCGCACGTCGTCCATAATCTGCGCGTTGACGTATTCGTTCTCCCGGTTGATGTCCATCAGGTCGGCGCTGCGCAGCTTGTTCAGGTCATTGTCCTCGGTAGGCTCAACGATGTGTGCTGACTTCTGCTGGCGATAGCCGTCCATGATGATGTTGTGGGCAATACGTGTCAGCCAGAACGAGAACTTTCCCGAGTCTGTGTACTTGCCTTCCTGCAACTTCGTAATCACCTTGACGAAGGTCTCTTGGAATACTTCATTAGCTACTTCGGGGTCATGGACCACGAACATAATGTAGTTAAACAGTTTTTGCTGATTGCGAGCTAATAACTCGTCGAACGCCCTGTTGTCTCCATCTATGTAAAGTAGTGCTAACGCTTCGTCAGTACAACTTGCATAATTCTTCATATTGCTAAGTAGTTTTTTTTATATGAAGTAGAGTGTCTCGATAGGCAAATGTTTTTTAATGAGTTATTAACTTAATTATTGTTTCGTGGGTGCAAAAGTATATAAAAATTCTATTCTTGCCAAATAAAATGACGAAAAAATGCGTTTTTTGCTAAAAAAGCTGTACCTTTGTGCATATTTTCGACATAAAACTATAAAAATGCTAAATTTATTTGTACCAGGGCGCCTATGCCTTTTTGGAGAACATACAGACTGGGCCGGACACTATCGTACGATGAATGCCGATATCGTGCCGGGTGCCGCCATTGTAACGGGTATCGAACAGGGTATCTATGCCGAAGTGGAGAAATCACCCATTTTTGAGATGTATAGCGATGCTCCCGAGATAAAAGGGGAGTGGAGCGATTTTTCGTGCCGCATGAACGAGACCGAGCTGAAAGGCGTTGCCAAGTCGGGCTCATTCTTCTGCTATTGTGCAGGTGTGGCTTCCTATATGTTAGAGTGGTATAAGGTGGGCGGTGTGCGCATCCGTATTACCAAGATGACCCTGCCGATGAAGAGCGGCCTGAGCTCGTCGGCAGCCATTTGTGTATTGGTTGCGCGCGCGTTCAATTTATTATATGGGCTCAACCTGAACACGCTGGGCGAGATGAACATCGCCTATCTGGGCGAGTTGCGCACCTCCAGTCGTTGCGGTCGTCTGGACCAGGCTTGCGCCTTTGGCGTGAAACCGAACCTGATGACCTTTGATGGTGATGAGATAGAAGTCAAGGCGCTCAACGTAAAGAAACCCCTCCATTGGGTTTTTGCCGACTTGTGCGCCGAGAAGGATACCATTAAGATCCTGTCCGACCTGAACAAGTCCTATCCTTTTGCCTCTAACGAGGAAGAGCGGAATATGCACAAGGCGCTGGGCGAGTGGAACCGCGAGATGGTCGACAAGGCCATTGAATACATGGCAAGCGGTGATGCTGAATCGTTAGGACGTCTGATGACGGAGGCCGAGGAGATGTTTGAACGTTACGTCACCCCCATGTCTTCCGCTTTGCGCGCTCCCAAACTGCACCAGGTGCTGAAGGATCCGCAGGTTCAGCCGTTGATATTCGGCGGCAAGGGTGTAGGCTCACATGGTGACGGCTCCGTACAGTTCTTGGCCAGGAATGCCGAGACCCAGCAGCAGTTGGAGACCTATCTGAATGCTCAAGGGCTGAAAGCCTACTCACTGACCCTGCAGCCCGTTCATACCGTCCGCAAGGCTATCATTCCCGTGGCAGGCTTCGGTACGCGCCTCTATCCTGCTACCCGTGCATTGAAGAAAGACTTCTTCCCCATACCCTGTCCCGACGGAATGGTCCGTCCAGTCATCCTCATCCTGTTGGAAGAGCTTGTTAAGAGTGGCATTGAGGAAATCTGTCTGGTGCTGGGTTCCAAGGAGGAACGCAAGCAGTATACGGAGTTCTTCGAGCGACAGTTGTCCGAGGAACATCTGAGCAAGTTGCCGCTGGCGGCCCAGGAGTACGAGAACCACATTCTGGACATCGGCAAGCGTCTGCATTACGTCTATCAAGACGAGAAGCGCGGCTTCGGTCATGCCGTTTATCAGGCTGTAGACTTTGCCGCCAACGAGCCCGTTCTCCTGATGTTGGGCGACACCATCTATCGCTCTACGTCCAACAAGCCCTGTGCCCTCCAGCTTATCGAGGAGTACGAGCACTACAACCAGCTCATGGTCAGCATCCATACTGTACCCTTGGCCGAGGTCAGCCACTACGGTATTATGTCGGGTGTCTGGGAAAACAAGCAGCGCACGGTGCTCAACGTCTCCGTCATGCAGGAAAAGCCCAAAGCCTCTTATGCCGAAGAGTTCTTGTGTGTTCGCGACGGCGAGGGGAAGAAGGAGTATTACAGCGTTTTTGGTCAGTACATTCTGACGCCCGATGTCTTTGCCCAGTTGGCAGACGACATCCGGCAGGCCGATGCCGAAGGAAGCAGTCGCGAGATAGAGCTGACATCAGCGCTCGAGGCCGTCCGTCAGCGTAGCGGTATGATGGGTGTGCGGCTCAACGGTGTCATGTATGATATGGGCAATCCTACCGCGTTGCGCCGTTGCGTGAGTAATTTCTCCAAATAGCATATAAAATGAGGAATGTTGAACCCAACATTCCTCATTTCTTTTATTTGGAGATATTCAGCAGGTATTTTCCGTAGTCGTTCTTGGCCATCGGCTCTGCTAACTTGCGGAGCTGCTCCTTGTCAATCCAGCCGTGCTTGTAGGCAATCTCCTCCAGACAGGCCACTTTCAGACCTTGACGTTTCTCGATGACCTCAATGAATGTCGATGCCTCGGAGAGCGAGTCGTGCGTTCCCGTGTCCAGCCAGGCGAATCCGCGTTGCAGCGTCTGCACCAGCAAAGTCTTGCGCTGCAGGTATTCCTGATTGACAGTGGTAATCTCCAGTTCGCCGCGGGCAGAGGGTTTGATGTTCTTGGCAATCTCCACCACGCTGTTGGGATAGAAGTACAGACCCACTACCGCATAATTGGATTTAGGATTCTTCGGTTTCTCTTCGATACTCAGACAGTTGCCGTCCTTGTCGAACTCAGCCACACCATATCGTTCGGGATCGTTGACGTAATATCCGAAGACCGTGGCGCGACCATCCTCTTCGGCACTCTTCACAGCCTGTTTCAACATGCCCGTAAAACCGCCTCCGTAGAAGATGTTGTCGCCCAGCACCAGACAGGCGCAGTCGTCGCCAATGAACTCCTCGCCAATAATAAACGCCTGAGCCAGTCCGTCGGGTGACGGCTGTTCGGCATATTCGAAGCGTACGCCAAAATCGCTGCCGTCGCCCAGCAGTCGCTTGAAGGCTGGCAAGTCGTAGGGCGTCGAGATAATCAGAATCTCACGGATGCCGGCGAGCATCAGCGTCGAAATAGGGTAGTAGATCATGGGTTTGTCAAAGATGGGAATCAACTGTTTTGACACACCTTTAGTAATGGGGTAGAGGCGCGTTCCGCTGCCTCCGGCTAATACGATACCTTTCATAGCTTTTACGTTTTGATTCTGCGTGCAAAGGTACGAATAAGCGAGCAAAATTCCAAATTTATTTAAGAATTTTCGAGCGAGAGAAGGTTTACCCTGACGAAGTCAACCTTTAGGCCAGGGAATAAGCGAGCGGAATCGTAAAGATTTCTGTCTTTTTCTTTTGGCGGTTTGCGAAAGATTGTGTACTTTTGCATACAAAGATAAAGAGAATGTGGAACAAATATAAGGCGGATTGAAAATGCAAGATTTTGCAGCAATTGATTTTGAAACGGCTAACAATGAGCGCAGCAGCGTATGCTCTGTTGGAATCGTCATTGTACGTGATGGTGAGATAGTAGATTCGTTCTACTCCCTCATCCAGCCCGAGCCGAACTATTATAACTACTGGTGTTCTCAGGTACATGGGCTCTGTCATGAAGATACTGATGATGCCCCTGTGTTCCCCAAAGTATGGGCGCAGATAGAGCCGTTGATAGAAGGTCTGCCTCTGGTGGCCCATAACAAACCTTTCGATGAAGGTTGTTTGAAGGCCGTGTTCCGTGTCTATCAGATGGACTATCCCGACTATGAGTTCTACGATACGCTGGCAGCTTCACGCAGAGCCTTCCGCTATCTGGAGAACCACCAACTCCACACCGTCGCCGCCGAGTGTGGTTACTGCTTAGAGAACCATCACAACGCCCTTGCTGACGCAGAAGCCTGCGCATGGATAGCGAGGGAAATATTGTGAATAATTAATGTATTCAAAGAGGGTGAACTTGAAAGAGAGAATAACGTGCATTTTTTACACGTTAATGGAGTGAAACAGGTACTGTCCCAGTGTTTTGTAGTGTTTTGTTCCTTTCCCTATTCCACGACAATGGTGTCTGTGTGTTCAATACCTGCTTCCCTCATTTTTTCCTCTGTAGTCACGTTGTAATAGATGTTCTTGTCATCGAAAGCGATGTATAATGAACCGTTGAAGGAAATCACGCCGGCATAGTCTCCGAACTGTATGTCGTAGAGTACATCGTTGAGTGACCTGGGTATCTTGTAAAAGCCACCCTTGGGACAATCTATGTAGATATGCTCAGATGTCAGGGCCGCCAAACAGAGGTTAAAGGTATAGTCAGTATCCGGACACTCATTGACCACATCTTTGGTTTCGTTATCAATCTGTTCTTGGAAATACTTGGCATGGCTGCTCCTGCGTAGTCGCCTAAGATTAAACCACTCACTATCTGTGCTTCGCGGAGCAAACACAATCTCGCCCTTTTTGTAATCATAGACGAGGTATGCGATGAGCATCTTCGGGATAGCCTGCCCTTTGACTATGTAATGGATGACTTTGGGATGCATCACTATTGCCTCTGTCTTTCCGTCGGTTTCATAGAATGAAATGAAGTACTTGGTGTAAGCGAGTGTCCTCTGGTCATTTCTGAGGAAGTAGTGGTAGAGATTATAACCATTGCTTAGTTCTTTGAAGTACCAGAAGGCAGTGAAAAAATCGTTTTCCGTCCAGATGCCGTCTACCTCTGGTGGAACAATCCTGTTGTTAAACAACTCCCTGTTAGTCAGGCAGAATCGCTGCTGAGTGGAAATTGCTCCATAGGCATTCAGAATATAGTCAGTTACATAGATAAGATGCAGGCGGTTCCGCTTACAGGGATGCGCTTTAGCCTCAGTTTCCATCATGGCAATGGCAGGCAACTCTTCCAGGATGATATCCTTGCATATCTTCCTTAGTGTTGAGAAAGTTCTGCGGTAGTCCTGTTCTATATTAGAAACGTCACCATTCTTGGCAGACAGCCGCGGAAGCCCCCCTGTGAGTATCAGTAGAAGAAGGGGCACATGTCGATCTTCGAGACATCTCTTGACAAAGGTCATTCCGTCAGGCACGACACCGCTGCCGAAGAAGATGTCAACGACCTGAGCCAGGAAATCGTCTGCATGCAATATGTTGTAACGCTCTATGAAGTTGTCAACATCCTCGTATGCCTCTACAATCTGCTGTAAATCCATTCCGGTCCGTTCCTCGGCTACATGGCATAGCTGGTGAAAGATGGCTTCCTTCATAAACAGAGAGTTGCCGCCTTTCCGTGCCAGTGAGTTGCGGTTTGTTACAGAGAAACCCACCAGCTTTCCGAGTTCGTCGGTGGTGTTGCATAAAAGGCGTGTCCGCTCTATGAGCCTAAGATAGCTGCACACCCGATCCATTTTGTCTGTATAGTCCATATAGAGTATCTTTTAAAATGCAAAATTACTCAACTTTCCGTAATCTTTTACGAAATCAGCAATTATTTTATCAAATCCATCTTTTTTTTCATACCCCGCCATATATACAAAGACTAATTTTAACTAACTTCGCACCCAAAGAAAAAAATAAAGTAACAATAAAAACATCAAAACAATGAACAATTACAAACTTTTCAAGAGACTGCGTGACATCGCTGTCGACGCATCGGCAATTATTCTTGCCCATCATTTCTGCAACGACTATTATGCTTCCAATGGTCAGCACTTTTGGAGTTTTGTCGCTGCAACGGCACT
>OCTW013405963.1_pt1 | contig 49383 bp, 39 predicted proteins | sample 1539671 | NCBI WGS metagenome assembly OCTW01 (sample SAMN02144230, study PRJEB22623) | gut metagenome | biome: sheep rumen | host: Ovis aries | place: New Zealand
AAAACCACTTCCTTCTGACACAATCCTCATAATCATCGTTATCAGGATCTAAAGCAAAAGCGGTCAAGGCGATTGGGCGACTGCCCTGCAATTCCCTAAGATGCTTCAGCAATGCCGTACCATAACCCTTACTTTGATATTCAGGTTCAATGGCGAGGTAATAGATAAAAGAACCTTGGAAGAAGTTAATCATATAGGCATAGCCAACAAACATACCATCATCTTCCATGGCAATAAAGTCAACGGATGCGCCCTTATAATACCCAGCCAGGAAATGAAGATCCGCTGTTCTCTCTGTTGAAGGGAACACTTTCTTGTTCAACTCCTCAATCCTGGAGTTTAGTTCAGAATAATCTTTGGTTACTTGCTTAAAAACAATCATAATTACATCATTCTATACAAACCCTATACGCTTAGCTCCAGTCTTCACAATTTTTTCCTCACGGCAATATTGCTCTACTTTCTCGTCTGTAACATAATCCTCTCCGTAGAGAATGCTCTCTATATCACATTTGCGGGTGATATTCTCTATCTGTCCGCCACTGAAGTCATAGGCAGAAGCCAAACGCTCTGCTGTTTTTTCTGAGAGTTCGGGCATCATTGACTGCCAGATCCGAGTACGTTGGGTCAGCTCAGGTTTGTCAAACTTCACCTTATAAAGGAAGCGTCGCTCGAATGCAGCATCCATATTCTGTACCAGATTTGTAGTTGCAATCATAATGCCATCCAATGACTCCATCTCCTGAAGAATGATGTTCTGAATAGAGTTCTCCATCTTATCAACTGAGCGTTCTGCTCCCTCCTTACGTATTCCGATGACAGCATCAGCTTCATTGAAAAGGAGGATAGGGACATGCTTAGAGTTCTTAGCCACAACGCGGTATCGGTCAAAGATGGCCTTAATATTCTTTTCACTCTCCCCTACCCACATACTCTTGACCTGTGAGATATTTACCTGCATGATATCCCGTCCCGTTTTCTTGGCCAACTGGAGTACACTTTCTGTCTTACCAGTACCAGGCGCACCATAGAACAAACACGCAAAGCCCTGACGGTGCCCTTTTCCTTTCAAACGATTACAGATGCTCAAATAATGACTTTCATCAAGTAACTCGGCCAAGCCTTCCAGTTGTTGTTTGACCTCGTCGTTAAAAAATAGTTCTTTCTCTGTTATACCATCACTCTGTATTACGTCACACCCTGTATTATTATCTTGCTGTTTAATATCAAAGTCATGGAGCAGTATTTCCCTTGCTTTGGATGTTAGCTGGTATTCATCCTTTTCTCTAAAACCCTCAGAGAAAGCATTCTCAACCCAGCCTTCCCGAACCAGGAAGTGCCTTCCATCTGACATGGCTCTGTCAAAGTTATACTTCATATGTTGTTCGTCAAGTAGGAAGACCAAATGACTCATAGGTATGTTTACGGTTCCGCAGAGTACCAAATGGCGGCTCATGTGGGTAACCACTGCCTCACTTACAGCAGACATTCCTATACCGCGAAGAGCCTTCACGTACGATAGATCCGGGTTATCATCCATAAGTCGCTTAATTTCTTCGAACATTAATTCAGAAGATAGTTCATTCTCATGACGCAGATGGGTGATATCATAGAAATACTGAAAGAACTGTATCCCTGTGGCATTCTTGTATGATTTGCGTTGATACGGTTCATTTTTCGCAAGGTTTTCCAGAAAACCTTGGGTTACTGCATAGTCATAACTATTGTTCATATTGTTTTTGATCATACGCAGCATTCCTTTTCTGACAAGTTCATCAACCTCACCCTTGTATTGTAATACCTGTACATTGTTACAATCAAGATAACGTGCTACATCCGAGAAGTCAGACTTGTTACCAGCAGCACTTGACTCTATAAAGAGTGCCAGAAGTACAGCCTGGATCTTTGTGACATCCTGACGTTCAGAAAGATATGTGATAAAACGGTCTGCCTTCTCAAGGAAAGCATCGCTCAATTGAGAATCTTCAGCGAGAGTCACGATACTGTTGATGGCAGTCAATAGTGTCAGCTCCTCACCGTCATCGACGAAGTCAGGTGTCAGAGCAGAGTCCTCCTCATCCTGGATCTTCAGCCTACGCAATGGTTTTTTCATTTTCTTTCCCCTTATCATAGTAATTCTATTAAAAGTCTGGATTATACTCTCCAATGAGGTAATCTTCGTAATCGAGAGATTCCTCAAGGGTCAAAAACTCACCCCTTTGATTGATCACGCCTTCAACGCCATCCTTGGTCATAGTATATGGTTGTTCCATATCAACAATTTCAATGTTGTCATACTCAGGTGCGACATAGAGATCACCACACCAAGAGTCTATTAGTCCATATTTTCCATTTGCCTTAAACACAACACAGTGTCCTGAAGGTAGACTGACTTCATCAAGTATGCAAGGAGCAATAATTTTACCATCTTCTCGAATGATGCCATATGTCTCACCCATCTTTACCTTGAAGTATGGTAAGATAATCATGTAAGACATACTATCGAACTCAAAATCTGTCAAAGCCTTGCCGCTGCCATCTGGTAATACAAGTCCACATTTCCCGTTGAGGATGGCTACACGAGGTAGCTTTCCGAAGTATATCTGATGACACAGTTCACCAATCCCGTCATACTGTGCAGGCAGTATCACCTTGCCTGTCACGTCTTTAGTGCCATATTTGCCATTCTCCTCAAAGATGGTGTCATACCAGTCGTAGCGCTCAATATATCCTACTCGTAAGGTAAGCAAATCACCAGAAGAACGTCCCTGGACAGGAAGGTTTTCCTCTGATTCTTCTGCTTTCTCGGCGATGTCAATCAGTTGATCCAGCTTTTCAACAAACTGGAGATTCTTCAGTGTTGCTTTCGGTTTGTTCTCAATGTCTGTCTTTACACTCATGTCTAATGCTATTTAAAGGTTTTATCCTCGGCGAGTCCTTGGATTTCTGGGGGCAAAATTACAACTATATTCTTAATTGCCTTTTCCATATATACGTATAACGATAAAGATTCGAAGAGAATATGAAGACGACGCGTGTTAGCTGATAACTATCATTATACGTATATAATGGGGGCATGTTTCTATTACTATTATTATCTTTGCCGCCGAAAATATAAACAACAGAAATATGAGACAACTGAAGATTAACAAAAGCATCACCCCTCGGTCTGAGGAATCACTTGACAAGTATCTTACAGAGATTAGTCGTTTGCCAATGGTGACGACTGATGAAGAAGTGGCATTAGCCCAAGCTATCCATGCTGGAGGCAAGAAAGGCGAAGCTGCAAAAGACAAGCTCGTTACTGCCAATTTGCGCTTTGTCGTATCTGTTGCAAAGCAGTATCAGAACCAAGGTGTTTCTCTTATTGACCTTATTAGTGAAGGTAATATTGGGCTCATTACAGCTGCTGATAAGTTTGATGAGACACGGGGATTCAAGTTCATCTCATACGCCATCTGGTGGATTCGTCAAAGCATCCTTCAGGCTATAGCAGATTATAGTAATATGGTACGCAGACCTCAGAGCCAGATTGCTATCAGCAACAAGATTAAGAATGCTACCAATGCCTTCATTCAGAAGTACCAGCGCCATCCTTCTGCAGAAGAACTGAGCGATATTATCTCTTTGGAGATTGATAAGATAGAGAAAGCCATTCAGGCAGAGGCACATGTCACCAGTATCGATGCTCCTATAACGGCAGATGAAGGAACTACGATGGCTGACATGCTTAGTTCATCATCGGAATATGCTTCAGACCGTAAAGTTAACCATGACTCTATGTGTAGTGATTTGTTGCAGGTACTTTGTACTGTTCTTAACGACAGAGAACGAACTATTGTCGTACAGAGTTTTGGTATAGGATGCCAAGAAAGGGCTCTCGATGCCATTGGGGATAATTTAGGGTTAACGCGTGAACGTGTTCGCCAGATTCGTGAACGTGGACTTGACAAAGTTAGAAAGAGTCCAAAGACAAGACTGCTGCTCAAACATTTAGGTGCGTAATATCATAGAGGTAATGAAAAAGGGAATATTAGTTATACCAGATGTTCATGGTCGGGAATTCTGGAAGGAAGTCGTTGACTGTAAGAAATACGAGAGGATTATCTTTCTGGGAGATTACACAGACCCATATGATATAGAAGGAATAGCCGATGAAATGGCAGTAGATAATTTCAAATCCATTATTGCCCTTAAGCAGAGCAACCCAGATAAAGTAGTTCTGCTGTTGGGTAATCACGACCTTCATTACTATTCAGACTATTATTACGAATTAGCAGGAGGGGTTAGGTATGATCCGATAGCTGCTATTGTCCTTCAACGCCTATTTCAAGACAACTTTCAAAATTTCCAACTGGCATGGGAAACAGATTGGGGTGGAAAACACTATCTGTTTTCTCATGCAGGAATCACACAGAGCTGGCTTAAAAGGAACCTCCATTTGATACGGAAACCAGATGCAAATCATCTGAACCGTTTGCTTTTATCAAATGAGGGATTAGAGGCTCTGGCACAAGTAGGTGAAATGCGATGGGGAGACTATCCCAGCGGTAGCATGGTCTGGGCAGATGTTGAAGAGATGCTTGTTTCGGATCCATTGACCAACACATATCAGATTGTTGGTCATTCCATGCAATATGACGGCCCGATAATAACTGACAAGTTTGCCTGCCTCGATTGTCGGGCTGCTTTTTGTCTAAATAATAAAGGAAAGATCAAGTCTGTAACTCAAATTATACCCTATGAAGAGTATTTCTAAATTTTTCAGAGATTTCCTGTTGGGTTTCTTGCTTACATGGTTTGCCATGGATATGTGGGCACTATGCAATGGTAATATGCGTCCGCTGCTCCGAAAGGGTATCAATGTGGAATGGCTCGTCAATACCAGACAAGGAGAGTTGTCTGAGACAGTAAATGAGATACAAAGAGACAGATGCACATATATTGGTTTTAGAGTAACCTATACATATAGCGAACCTACTTTAATAAGGAGAACTGAACAATAGTACATCTTTGTTTGGTATTATTTGGTTATATCACAGAAAAATTTTAATTTTGCAGAAAAGTATTGAATATGACGAAAGAAAACTATCCATCATGGGATGCCAAAGTCTGGCTTAATGAGTTTGAAGCATCCAAAAGTATTCAAGGCGGTACACGTCCTGTTAGAGCAAAGGTTTTCCAATCAACTCTGGAAATAGTGAAATGTGGAGGATATGAGACTCCTTCTGGTGTCATAGTTCGTTTTGACAATCTCCATAATGGTAAAACTCTTCAAGACAATGTCTTTTGCGAGAAAGAAATTTCATTAAGGAATGTAGAGCGAAAATACGACACAGAATTCAAGGTAGTCAATCAAGACTGTTTGGCATATGCCAAAACACTCTTGGATAAAGACTATACAGATGACTTATGCGTATTGAATATGGCCAGTGCCAAAAATCCTGGAGGTGGTGTTTATGGTGGTGCTGGTGCACAGGAGGAATATCTCTTTCGTTGTTCCGACTATTTCCGTTTTCTCTTCCAATATGCTGATCCCGCTTCTTTTGATTGCGAAAAAATCTATGGGATTCCCCATAACACGCATCATTCATATCCTCTGAAGAAAAATTTTGGTGGCATCTTTTCTCACGGAGTTACTGTTTTCAGAGATACTGAGGCAAACGGTTATGCTTTGTTGGAAATACCGTGGCAGGTGAACTTTGTGGCCGTTGCAGCAAACAATATCAGGCGATTTATGGATGGGAGGACAACCATTCCAGACCAATTCATTCCTTCAACACTTAATCTTATTCGCACCATTTTAAGACTGGCATATAACAATGGCCAGCGGCGACTTGTTCTCGGAGCCTTTGGTTGCGGTGCCTTTGCTAATCCACCCAAACACATGGCAGAACTGTTTAAACAGGTGTTCGACGAAAAGGAGTTCCAGGGACTATTTCGCGAGATTCACTTTGCAATCATTGAAGGCCACAATTCTCACGGTCGGAATTATAACGCTTTTAAAGAGGTACTCTGTCCAGAGTGTAGCAGCGATAATGATAAATATGAACTTGATGACTCCAAGAATGATTATAAGCATGAAATAGAATCCCTTCTTCTTTCCACTGGAAGGAAAGGAGTTGAGAATGTACTTAAGAATCTGAATGATGGCGGTTTTTACACTGTACCTGCATCCATCAAGTTTCACAACAACTTCGAAGGTGGTCTTGCCCACCATTCTCTCAGAGTATACCAAGAAGCTTATGTTGATTATCAAAATATGATAACCTCAGGGAAGGCTCTTTCCTTTGGTGTTGAGAGCGTTATAATCTGTTCATTATTACATGATGTCTGTAAAATGGATGAATATTGCATGAAACATGGGAGTCCACACCATACGAAGCAATACTATTCAAATCTTGATGGGCTACATGGTACGAAGACTGTTGATATACTAACTCAATGGGGACTTGTCCTTTCTGAAGAAGAAAAAGCCGCCATTAGATGGCACATGGGTATCCATACCAAGGATGCGTTCGCAATATACAATTACGACTATCAGACGGCATCGTCACAATCTTTGTTGGTGAAATTAATTCATGATGCAGATTCCAAAAGTGCTAAATTGGATAAAGAATAGTCCAGATCAAGTTAAAATCGTTAATTCACTTGTGTTGCGCTAACAATAATCGTATCTTTGCCTCAAAAAAGGAGTTATATGTTCTTAGTACAAAAGCCCGACGAGATAAGAAATCTCAATCTTTCACCATTTCGGCTCTATCTGTTTGTAAACAAATGGAACAATAAGCCCAGAAGGAGAGAGTCATTGCAAAGACTCGCTGATGAATTTAGCACGAAGTACTTCAAAATCGAGTTGATTGATTTCGATGCTGATAGTCAGAAACAGTCAATTATTAATGGTGATGACATTGATATTCACCTTTATGAGTACGTTACTTCTGCTCACATGGTAGCGAGACTGTTCCCTAAAGACAAGTTCGATTACACATTTTTGCCAGATACTGTTGACCAGTTGCCTGACTCGCCATGGTTTTGGGCTAGGCTCAACAGAACAATAGGAGGCGTATTGGGAGTCCTTGTCAATGCAGCAAATGAGACTATAAGGGAATCATTGCCTGATGGTTATTGTATTCCGGATGGGATGAAGTTGGAGGATTATTTTGATTCTCTGGCAGAGACCAGTCGAAAAGAATTGTTTGAGTTCCTGCAGCGTCGGTTTGGATACGCTTCTCCTGAAAAATCAAGAGAAAATCTGTCTTCTTTCCTGAATTACAAATTCGAAGAGGATTATGGAGAAGAAGACCGTATCTTTATGCTACCTGGTGATATTGATTATGGACGAACGAAGCCTGGATTCAAAATCGTTGTTGATAAGGGAAAGAATAAGTTCAATGCCAACGATGTTACCGGCACCTTAGATATTTCCATTGTTACTGACAATGGCGAATCCATTCTATTGGACTTCCCGACAAAGTCCTGTAAGATGACATATCTCCTTGTATTGCTTACTCACAAATATAGCTTCGGTTTACCCCAGGAACTGTACGACAAAGATTTCCGGCGCAAGGTTGTATATTCAGTATGGAAGATATTATATAAGACTATAACTCATTACGTGGAGGAAACTCAAAAGTATGGTCTTAGGAGAGATTGTAACTTCATCAACAATCAGACCTTTGCGAAAGACGATCGACTGTCGGATTCCCAGCGATATTGGATTTCTGTATATACGGACACGCTAGCTGACGGAAATCTCACTTTGCGTCCACGAAGGGTAAAGCTTCCAGCTGATTTGATAGAAATATATGACAGCTCTCTTAGATATAGTTGTCACGACATTCCTTCCATTGACATGTATAAGAGCGGATATATTCAGGATGACCTAAGGAAACATATTACCACATTAAAGGAGTAGACATAGAAGGACGGTGGCGTCTCAACGACTGCACCGTCCTCAGACATAAATAGGAAGGTTGTTTAGTCGCTTCCATCGGATGGAGTCTGGACAACTCACTGATGAATGGAAAGTGCTAACGTTCCCTTGAACAACGGATATTCCGCTGAATATCTGTTATGTTCTTAATTCCATCTTCCCGTTTAGATATTTCATCCATTCTTCGGCTCCGAATTCACCTTCTACAATAACCGTATCACCGGGAGCTACAGTCTGATTCCAGTGCTCCATCATTGTCTGGTTGCGGTTTGTATTTGCTTGTGGCACGCGGTTCAGTGTCCCCATTGGTTCAAAAGCCGGACCAGAGATATGGTGAATGCGCTCTTCCTCCTTGCGAGGACGTTCCATCCATGTTTTTAGCTCTTTCAGACAATCCTCGAGGGTTGAGTGAATCTTGTTCACCCCATAGTATTTTGCCATACGCATTAAATGGTGAATGCCTGCCAGCTCCTCGCATTCAGGATCCACACCGATAATAACTTTATGGCCACGTGCCAGGTTCTCGGCCATCTCCAGACGGGTAGTGATGGCATAGATGCGATGTGATTTCATTGGGCGAGCCTGAGGAGGAATCCAGAAAAGGATGACGTCGCACATGCGCAATCCGAAGGTTTCCCAGTTTACCTGATAGGTCTGTGTTACAAATCGCTCAGTCTTACGGGGATTCAGCATCGTAAGATTCTCAATACCTAGTTCTGCTGCCAGCTTGGGAGCTTGTGCCTGCCAGGAAGGAGCACCATTCATCGGGCCTGCAAGAAAAACTGTCCACTGAGTTTTCTCAGTCACGGGAGTTGGAGATTTAATAACTTCAATCATACACTTTCTATTAAGTTTGATGTTGCAAAATTACAAAATAATGCCAAAATACACCTCATAAGTATACATATAACAGATGTTTTTCGTATATTTGCAACTGATTAAACAGTTATGTCTATGGAGACTTTCTATCACGGAACATCGGTTCTTTTTAAGAAGTTCGACATCGCCCATGCTTTGGAGGGTGATGGAAAAGCGAAGTTTGGTTTTGGTACGTATGTCACAGAGTCATATACCTCTGCTGCACACTATGCTTACAACAAGAAGCGTCCAGAGAACAAAGACTATTATGTTTATACCTTGGAGATTCCCGATATGACAGAAGAAAATCACCTATTCTCTGTACGTCCTGTAAATCATTCTATTATAGAACGTACAGAGAAGGCTCTTGGAGAGCAAATCCCTGATGAAGCTAGAGCTGTCGGCAAATTCTTCCGAAAGTATGTCGGTAACAAATTGACAGGGAAAAGCGGTACTACGAAACAGCTTATCGACAAAGCTGATCTAAATGCCGAGAAAGCTGCATCCAAGTTCTTTAGTGAGATTGGATTGGAGTTTTTTGCTTGGCCGCAAGCCCAGTCAAAACCTGATGGTTTAACAAACCGTGTGGTGCTTAACATCGACCAGATACGTATCGTTCGTATTGACAAGGTAGAGCTAGACTCTAAGAAGTTCCAGCTCGTTGAAGGTTCAGAGAAGGAAATACCATTAGATAGCTTTTAAAAATGACAATTATGAATTTCTATAGCATAGCCCCATTCATTCAGGAGTTTTATCCACAATATTATTCGATAGAGACGTACCCTGTCAGCGAATGCATAGCCATCCGCAAAGTCAAAGACCCTTGGGGAATCTTTGGGAACTTTTCTCCGACACCTATTATTATTAATAACGTAGTTTTCAAGACCTCAGAGTTGCTGTTTCAGCTTATGAAGTTCAAGGACGAGGAGCCTGTCATTGCTGTATACAATGCCAATAATCCCAAAATGACAACCAAGCATTGGGAAAAGACGCATCGACGTGAAGACTGGGGTAAGATGATAGTTGATGCCATGAAGTTCTGTCTGACCCAGAAATACGAACAAAGTGAGGAATTCCGTCAGGAACTGGAACGCTCAAAAGGTAAGTATATTGTAGAAGACCAGACTTCTTTTCCAAAGAAGACTCCAGACACATGGGGCGTGAAGCAGCAAGGTGATGATTTCGTAGGCCCCAACCTGCTGGGTCGTCTACTGATGGAACTGCGTGATAATGGTAAGTTGGACTATACCTTACCATCAGATGCATTCATGTTTCTGGAGCATCTGAAGTAGAAAACTTTGCAAGGTATCCTACCTCAAAACGGCGTTTAATATCGAAATATACCTTTTCGACATGGCCATTGTGGTCTTTAAGCTCAAGGCAATCAATTCCATTTGACACACTCTGTCTGATGAGGTTCAAACCAAATAACCGAATCACCCTTGCTATATACTCATACTCTTGGTGAACATCAATAACACATAGGGCTGTTTCAGGCGTTTTCCCATCCCCGGTGCTGTCAATAGTCTCTAGAATGAGCCGCTCTTGGGGTGATACATCGAAGTAAACATCATCCGCATGATCTTCCTCGAAAATGTCTTGAAAATCTAAAACGGCCAAATCCTCACACTCCTTTATTGTTTGATGCTCCTCCCAATAGTCCATTAATAATTCATCAGGTATTACTCCATCAGTATATCCTTCAGTAAATGTATAGCCATAGAGATTTGCCCTCATGGTTTCAATATCTATGGACTCTGGAGATAACTCCATTCTTTCCTTTATGTTCTCATCATACTTACCTTTGTAGTCGGAGAATCTTACCTTGTTAAATGTCTTATCCATATTTTTTATCTGTTTTCTGGCGGCAAAGGTAATGATTTGCCTGATAGTTATACCTTTTGTTATACGTATATGTTAAGGCATTGTATGGAATAAAATGTCGAAATTTGCACCGTGAAACAACAAATAAACAGCATGACAGCAAAACGTACAAACCAGCTCAAGCCCCAAGCTCGCAACGGAAAATCGCTGATGAGCCAGTTACTGAACGACACCCGCAAGTACATCGAACAAGCGGAACAGACTGACGTGGAGTTACTGCGCCAGTTCTTCTTCAATGACCCAGAAATGCCTCTCATCGCCATGGGCCATGGCGGTTCTCATCCCTCTGCCGCATACGCAGCACTCCTATACGGAACCAACTGCGGACTGGGCCGTGCCGTTACTCCGTATCAGGCCAACTCACTCTCTGACAAGACACTGCAGACTGCCAAACTGCTGCTCATCAGTAAGTCGCTGATGAATCAGGATGCCGTGTACATCTCTCAGCGTATGGCTCGCACGAATCCTGAACACAGCTGCGTTCTGACCATGACACATGCTAACAATGCCAATATGAAACGCATGCAGAAGTCCTGCCCAAACGGGGTTGTCAACCATGCGTTTAACCTTCCAGACGGCTTCATCAGCGTGAATGGCACCTTCGCGTACTTCTCTTTATTATATAAGGCCTTCACGGGTGATGCTGACTTCTCTCGCAAACTTGCCCTCTCTGCCAACCCTGCTGAGAATTTTACTTACCGCTGCGTTGACGATACCACTACACCTCCTGACCTCAGCCAAATAACCCAGTTCACCGTGCTCTACGGATCATATGGAGAGCCTGTTGCCAACAAACTGGAGAGCAACATGACCGAGGCTGGACTCGCATCCTGCGTCATCTCTGACTTCCGGGATGAGTGTCACGGGCGTTTCCTCTCACTATCCAACTTCATCCAGAGTCCACGTCATCCGCAGACAGACTGTGCCCTCGTTTTGTTGGTCACCCCTCGCGAGGAATCTCTCTGTCGCAACTTCCTCGACCGTCTGCCTGGTCATCTGCCCATCATCCTCATCCGTACTGACATCGCTTCCCCTCTTGGCTCCATCGACCTGTTGTACAAAATGAGCGTGTTCACCAGTGTCTTTGGCGAACAGTATCGTGGTTCCAACCCAAACGACCCTGAGAATCTCGGTGGCTTCCAAAAAGGTGCCTTCCGCGACCTTGTTTCCTTCCAGGATGACTTCCGCATGTTCGGTACGTTACGTCTTATCATGACAGCTGTTCCTTACACAGACAGACTGTCGATAGAGTCAAAACGTACCAGTGTTGATGTCCTCGGGCTGCACTTCTCTGATGTAGATGTTCCGTATCTCATGGCAGCGTTCAATGACAGCCGTGATGCGCTGAAAACGCAGCAGACCATCCTCAATCCGGAGAAGGGTTACCTGAGCAATCCTCAGCGTATACGTCGTGACTTCCTCGAAGATCGTTTTCACGCGAAATGTCGCAGGGCCATGGAGTTCGAGAAACCCGACTGCCACTGGTGCGCAGAGTGGAAAAAGTTCCTCCTTGGTGAGCCTGCTGATGCTGATATCCTCAACGATGCGTACATCAACTGGCTGGGTAGCACTCTGCGTTTCACCCGCAAGAACGACGGAACCCTCCATGTTGATACCATCGCACCAAATACGCCAGATATGTTACCAACGCGTGGTATCATCGGTGGCATCGTGGGCGAGGTGTTGGGCTCGAAATACGAGTTGGGAAAGGACAAACAGAAGGTAAAGGCTCTCGCAGGGAAACCACATCTGAAGCCCTCCGTCAGCATGACATACACTGACGACACGGTCCTCTCACTCGCCATCGCCAAGTGGCTCGTCGATGATCCGACGCACGACAAACAGACGCTCATAGACCTGTTCAAACGTTTCGCTCGCCGTTACGCATCATACTCTTTCGGTAAGGACTTTCAGAAGTGGGTCAAGTCCGATAGCCGTGAACCATACGGTGCCCACACCAATGGCAGCGCCATGCGTGTAGCTCCCGTAGCCTGGTACGCTCAGTCGCTCGACGAATGCCTGACACTGGCCAGGACAACTGCTGAGATCACCCACAACTCGGACGAGGGCATACGTGGTGCTCAGGCCATCGCTGCTGCCATCTTCCTGAACCGCACTGGTCACTCGAAGTCCGACATCAAATCGTATATCGAGCAGACCTTCGGTTACGACCTCAACCGTACCACAGACGAGATACGTCCTGCGTACGCTTTCGAGACGGCCTGCGATAAGTCCGTGCCAGAATCCATCATCTGCTTCCTCGAATCAGAATCGTTCGAAGATGCCATCATCCGTGCCATCTCCCTCGGGGGCGATACCGATACCATGGGCTGCATGGCTGGCAACATCGCTGCTGCCTCGATGGATGTTCCCTCTGAGCTCGCTACCTTTGCTTACGAGAAACTCCCGCTCGAACTGCGGGAGATTCTCGACAGGTGGAATTATCGGTTATACGTATAGCTATAATGTCTGTTTGAATATCTTTTCCTACCTTTGCCCCAGATTATTAATTCGCGTTGTATTATATGAATAAGGTAAATGAAATGAACGGGCTGACATGCCTTGGCGCGGGAACTTTTCCGCTTGACAACTTGATGATGAAACGCTCTCAGGATGACGTTGAGACTATCTACCAGCATGTGGGTGGCACTGCTGGTAACGTCATGTCCATTCTTGCTTGGTATGGCTGGCATACTCTTCCCGCTGCCCGTCTCGATGACTCTGAGGTAGGCTTGCGATTGAAAACTGATCTGGAGAGCTATGGCTGTGATACGCGTTACTTGTCTAACACTCCAGACGGTGGTACCACGATTCTTGATATCATCCATAAGACGGGACGTGACGGTAAGCAGAAGACTGCCTATATGGCTCATTCTCCTCGTGGCGGACGTTTCGTCAACCACCGTTTCTGGACGCTCAAACAGGCTCAGACTCTCTTCGACTCGCTCGATCAGATGCCCGATATCTTCTTCTTCGATCGCTGTGCGCCAGGTAACATCCTGCTTGCTCAACTCTTCCACGAACGGGGGGTGTTGGTGTACTATGAGCCTAACGAGCCTGTTGACCGCAACTTCCTCCGTGCTGTAGATGTCAGCGATATTGTGAAGTTCTCCAATGAGCGTCACCCAGATGTGTCTTTCACGGAGGGATATTCAGACAAGCTGTTTATCCAGACCATGAATCAGGAGGGACTTCGATACTGTCTCAGGGGAGGTGTGTGGAAGCAACTTCCCCCTGTATGGAACTCTAACGCTATTGATGGTGAGGGTGCTGGTGATTGGACTTCGTCTACGCTTATACATGAACTAGGCAAACATGGACTACCTCGTATTGCAGACATTCAGGCCTCTATCCTCGAAGATTGCTTGATGGAGGCCCAAAAGGTCGCTTCAGAGAGTGTTTCATACATCGGTGCTAAGGGACTAATTCATCATTAGTTCCTTACTGCACTATGTCAAATATGCAGATTTTCCCTCGTTTCGTGTTGTAGTATGAATAAAAATTTGTATTTTTGCGCAAAATAACTAAATATACCGAATATGAAGATTGTATATAGTCCTTTTTACAGTGGGAGTTATTATATGGACATGCAGGCCCGACATGTTGCGCTTGATGTTCAGGTGTTAGAAACACAAGGTCTTCTTTGTCAGCTTGCACTGCATGCGGGCATTCATCAGCAAATTTCCTCTTTCCCAGAAAGACTTACTGACTACCACAAGGCTCTGTTGGAGTATGACAACAGTAAAGTGGACAACATCTTCCATCGAAGCATCAAAATTGACAGTATGAGTGTGGCTAAGACGCTTCTTAGGTGGAGAGACAGTCTGGCATTGTGTGGTTGGAACAAGAACATAAAATTGGAAGAGTGTGACCGTCTTAATACTTTGGCTGAGATTGACAGTTATTTCCATGATGAGGGCATCGCCTCTCTGTTACTGAAGCTTTCAAGCCAGATCCGCCAGATGGAATCAGGTGAAGTGAGAATACCACAAGCTTATAAGGAACTTGTCATTGAGATTCCATGTCATATTGATCTTATGCCTGATTATATAAAGCCACTTCTAAAATCTTTGCAAAGCCTTGGGACTACTATTGAAGAAAACACAGATGATACAACTGTAGTACCTAAGACCATTACGGAGATACACTTCTCCCAGCAGTGGAAAGCAGAAGTTTGGCTGGCACAACAACAGCCAACATCCTACGACGTGTGGATTAATGCAGACAACAAGCGTCTTGACAACTGGTTCCACATGTCAGGGAATCCTGTATGTGGCAGTGAAATGACGGGTACGAACCCGCAGATTACACAGATGTTCCTGCTGGCCATACAACTATTCCAGCGTCCATTAAATGTAAATACACTTCTTCAGTACCTCTTCCTTCCAGAGTGTCCTCTTGACAGAATGTTATGTAGAGAATTGGCAAGGATTGTAGTACGAGAGGGTGGATTCTGCAATGAGAAGGTCCAGGAATGTATCAACGCATACATAGAAAGAGAATTCAAGACTGATGATGATGAAACACCTCAAGAGAGTACCAAAGAGCAGCGTGAACAGAATTACATTAGGTATCTGCCCTTTGACCTGAGAAAAGACGATAGTTCATTGCCTTTAGCGGAGGAATCTGATTCTGTAAATGTCAAAGCTCTTGCAAAATTCCTATCAGCAATCAGTTCATATGCGTCAAACAAGGCTGTGAAGATTACTGCGGTTCAACCATATGATGCTAGAATTGCTCAATTAAGGAATGTGTCGGAAATGACTGATGCATTACTCAGTCAGATAGACGCATTGGTTGAAGGAGAATTGTCCTTTACCACTCTTAGCCAGTGGGCCCAATCACTCTATGAGGATGGAGACTTCACTCTCTATCATGCCCAAGTTGGCGGCAGATGTGTTATCAATCGACCGTCCAATATGGTTGACAAGACAAAGAAAACTATCTGGTGCGATTTCTATGGTGATATTTCGACAACTCTGTCAACAGACTTCCTTTCTAACCATGAAATGGAGCAACTTGGAAACAGCGGGGTGTTGTACTGGAACAAACAGCATGAGAGTGACCTCATTCATTTGATGGCTGCCAGACCAATCTACCAGACATCTGGAGAATTGGCCATCGTTACATGTGACCAGCAGGGAGCCACTAAACTTCCTATGCATCCATTATATCTTCAGTTGCCTTTTATTTCAAAAACAGAAGATGGTGATGCACTATATGCCGATATGGCTTCAAAAGCAGTAGAAAGCGTGGATAACCATCGCCCTACCGATAATGTTGAAATACGTTTTGATTCAGAAAAGCATCCTGTCAACTGGAGATCAGTGGAAAGCTACTCTGCCTTGGAGAAACTTCTGCAGAATCCTTTTGACTATTTCATGAACTATACACTTCAATTTACTGATACCAGCGAAACTGATATCAAATTGTTCCTGACTTATGGTAATGTGGCTCATGAAGTGGTTGAGAATCTCTTCACTGCTGAAAGAGGGGATAAATCCTTGGCTGATTTTGTAGTCAGCGAATATGAGCAAGCGTTTCGCAGAGCACTTATTAGAAAAGGAGCCTTACTACTTCTCCCAGAGCATCATCTTGACAAAGAGCGCCTAATGTATCTGCTTAGAGGCTGTGTCAGAAAACTAGCGACTATTATTCAAGAGAATGGTCTGACTGTCATACAGTGTGAGCAGAAAGAAGAACAGGACTTAGGCTTCAAAGACGGAATTATGCTTCAAGGATACATCGATATGCTCTTACATGACAAGGCTGGAAATGAGGTTGTTTTCGACCTGAAGTGGGTGGCAAAAAAGGACAAATATAAAGCTGTCCTACAGAAGAATCGGGCACTTCAACTTTCTATCTATAAAGCGATGTTGATGAATCACGAAGACCATCCGCAATCAGTGCGTACAGCATACTTTGTGATGCCGTATGGAAAGCTTTTTAGTACAGACGACTTTATCGGCGAGAATTTCGAGCTCATTACCCCTGATATTCAGGCTGATGTAATGACACAGCTTCGGAACGGCTATGCGGAAAGGGTTAAGGAAATAAGCGAAGGTAAGATAGAAACTGCTGATAACAAACCCATTCGTGAAATTGAATATGCTCAATCAGGGGATGTTTATCCTCTGGAGGATGACGGGAAGAAAAAAGACCCTAAAAAGGCAGAGAACCTGTATTCAGATTATAAGTGTTTCACCATCTAAGACGCAAAAGAATTATGGCAAAGACATTCATCAGTGCCGGAGCAGGATCTGGCAAGACATATAGAATTACAACCGATGTGGCGAAGATGGTATTCGACCACAAGTTGAATCCGGACCAGGTTATCATGACTACCTTTACCAAGGCAGCAGCCCAAGAGTTACGTGAAAAAGCTAAGAAAGAGTTGGTCAATCTTGGCAAGCATCGCGAAGCACAGCAGATGGAACATGCCCTTATTGGAACAGTTCATTCTGTGGCCAACACCTTCTTGACCAAATATTGGTATCTGTTAGGCATCATGCCAGATGCAGCAGCTATGGAGGAAAATGAGCTTCAGATGTATCGTGACCATTCTCTTCGAGGACTACTTGACCCTAAAGACCGTTCGTTCCTGTTCAAGTATGCTGAGACCTATAATGTTATTTATGATGCCAAGGAACGAAAGTCTGGCATCAATTATGAGTTCTGGAAAGCTGACCTCTGCAAAGTTCTCGACTTTATCCAGTGGTATGGTATCAAAGAGGATCAGATAAAGGACAGCATTGAAACAACTGAGAGTTTTATCGTTTGTCTCGATGAACCAAAGGATGATACATCATTGATGGAATATGCTCAGGCAGTTATCATTGAACTTGAAGGTGTTTTGAGTAACATGAGGCAGGGCTCAAAGGTAAAAGCAGAGTTGGAACGCATCTGTTACTACAAAAACCGCGACTTGTCAGCTGACGAGTTAGACGACTTAGAGGCCATCGCCAAAGGACGTTGCAAGGATTCTGATAATACTAAGCGATTCTCTGAATGCCTTGCTGGAACAAAAGTATTTACAGCAGAGTCTGCAAAACACCAAAGAGAATATGCCTCATTGATCTTCCGTCTAGCCTGTCGGTGGCAGAAAGAATACCGTCAATATAAGGATGAGCATCACCTGATTGACTTCAATGACATGGAAGAAATGTTCTTGCAGCTTCTCGATATAAAGGAAGTGCAGCGGGACATTACCTCTCGCTATACACACCTTTTTGTCGACGAGTTCCAGGATTCAAACCCCATGCAGGTACGTATCTTCCAGAAGCTTTCCAGTCTTCTTAATACCTGCTATGTGGGCGATAAGAAACAGGCCATCTATGGTTTCCGTGGTTCCGACACGGAACTGACTGCAGCTGTTGCTGATAGCATCAGTGATACGGAACATTTGGAACACTCATATCGCTCTGTCGAGCCATTAGTCAACTTTTCAAATGCAATTTTCTCGCAGGTGTTCAGTCAAATGACTGATAAGGAAGTAAAACTTTTTATGCCTGAGAAGAATGGAAACTACACTCCTGTTGAGCATCCCCTACGTCTATGGCCAAACTCTGGTGACAAGACTCTCGCTCTCCAAATTCAACAACTGATTCTACGTGAGAAAATCGCTCCGAAGGATATTGCTGTTTTAGCTCGCACCAATGCTGACCTTGACCGGCTGGCAGATGAATTAAGGACGCTGAAAGTTCCTGTCTGTCGTGAATCTAATGATATTAAGGAATCTCGTTCAGGTCGCTTAATGAAAGCTCTCCTAACACTGGTCAACACACCATTCAATCAGTTGGCACGTGCTGAAGTAGCATACCTATCGGAGCCAGGTTATCATGTCACAAAGATAATTGAAGATCGTCTTGATTATCTGGCAGTAGAAGGGAAAACGCCTTCTGAGTACTTGAAAGATCTTCCTATATTAAAACGTCTTACTCAGCTTCGTAGTTTTCGTTCAAAGGAGGAAGAGGAATATTCCACAAACCTACTGGGCTATCAGAGTATCAGCTCATTAGTGGAGAGTCTTGTTATTGAGCTTGACCTTTATTCTTTGGTTCAGAGCTGGGAAAATGCCCAAGCGGAAGAAACAAACCTACAGGTATTAATTGACCTGGCACGAAAGTACGAGGATTATGCCACTAAGCTGGCTCAACCGGCAACAGTTGCAGGATTCATTGAATTTTTTACTGACCAGAAACAGGATGGAGCTGCAAATGAGGATGGTGTTCGCCTTTACACCTATCATAAGTCAAAGGGCTTGGAATGGAAAGTGGTTATTATGCTGTCACTTGATAATGATGCTGCTGATGCTACGAAGATTGCTACTCGAAGTATGCTTGGCTGTCATCATCATCGTGAGCAACAGCCTACTGCTGAGAATCCCAATCCACCTATGACCATCTCGTTGGTACGCAACATTTATGGTAGTTCAGATGCTGCAAAAGCAGTTGTTACATCGAGGTTGCAAAAGCATTCTCTATGGGAAACGGTATCTACCCATGAGATTGGCGAGGCAGCACGACTACTTTATGTTGGTGTTACACGTGCTCGTGAAATACTGATTCTTGCTCCAAAAGAAAAGGATGGAGCTGTCAGTCTCAGTTGGTTCCGTTCCGTTGGTGTCAATAACATCAATCAGCTTTTGGATGCCAGTGAGAGTCAAGACTTGTTAGGAATAGGTATGCCATTACATGTAGAGCGTATAGATGCCGATAACACTTTGGAATGGCCTGAGCAATCAATGAACCGAGTCCATGACATGACAGCTGATTTCTCTTCCCTTGACAACATTCTATTTGTTTCTCCATCAAAGGCAGGAACAACTCAGCACGATCATGTGGTCATCAACGACAAGGAGCATCGTATGCATGCCGACAGCAAGGGAAACGACGCCCTTATGGGTGACTTTATTCATCAAGTCTTCTGCTGTTGTGATGATGGTATCACAGAAAATCAGATAGTAAAGCTACGCAACAGCTACGGATTTACAGACAAGAATATGTCTGAGCCTGGCAGACTTCTCGACTCATGGAAGTATCTGACCGACACACTTGAAGCAAGATATGGCAAGGCTATTAAGCGACATCATGAAAAGCCTTTCCGTCATTTAGATGCGGACGGACATATTGTCAATGGCTACATTGATCTCATTTGGGAAACGGAAGATGCCTACATCGTTGTGGACTATAAGACCTGTCCAGGTAACTATAGTCTTGTATTCAACCCTGTCAGCGAGCATTATGCAGGTCGTCATGGCGACCAGCTCGATTGTTACCAGCGTGCTTTAGAAGCAGAAGGCAACAAGAAGGTGGCAGCTCGCATCATCTATTATCCAGTAACTCTGTTTGTTGTTGAAGTAAAATGAAGAAGAAACTGGTTATCCTGTCTGGGGCAGGAATAAGCAAGGAGAGTGGTATCGACACGTTCCGCGATAAAGATGGAATGTGGAAGAAGTATGATGCCTTGAAGCTAGCCAGCATTGATGGGTGGAATGAAGACCCTCAGGCTGTACTTGACTTCTACAATGCTCGTCGCCGTCAATTGCTTACAGTCCAGCCTAATAAAGCACATCAACTCTTGGCCGAGCTGGAGCAGTGGTACGACACAACCATCATCACTCAGAATGTTGATGACCTTCATGAACGGGCAGGCTCTACCCATGTCATTCATCTTCATGGAGAGCTTGCAAAGGTTTGCTCTTCCTATGATAAAGAGAAAACTGACTGTATAGAAGTTCGTCCTTTGGACAAGGATATTGCAATTGGCGACAAGGCTAAAGATGGTAGCCAGCTAAGACCCTATATAGTCTGGTTTGGCGAACCTGTGCCTAACATGAAAGTAGCCATGAACACAGCATTTGAAGCCGACATCTTTGTGGTCATTGGGACTTCTCTCTTGGTGTCTCCTGCTAATACGCTTACAGCATGTTCTGGTGCAGGACACAACATTGTCATTGATCCAGGGGAGGTGGAAATACCTGAAGGCTTCCTACACATCAAGGAAACTGCGACTGTTGGTATGGATATGCTCTGTCAATCTCTAATTAAGTTAGCACAAAACACATAGGATGACACAGCGAGTGTGAGCACTGAAGCCACAAGTGACGGTCACTATGCCAGAAGAGGGGGAGTTAGAAACTCTCCTTCAACTGTTTCTTTTTCTTGTTAAAACTTATCCATGAAGCCAATCATCGAGCGGCGAAGAAGGTAGAAAAATAGCTTTCAGTTATATGTATAACTTTAAGGCTCCTCTCATTTATAATGATTACCTTTGCCCTCGAAATTAAAAATACATTAGAATATGAACAATAGAAAGAAACCATTACGCAGACTTAAGTCAGAAATCGACATCCATGATGGTCTTTTCGACATCGAAGAGCCGAAGGAGGAGTTCAAGGAACCTGAAACTTGGACTATCATCACTGCACTGAATAGAGTGCTGGATGTTGCTGAGGACTCCCAGTTGTCTGAGGAATACTGGGAGGTGTGCAAGAATCCTCTGGCGTTCTTACGTCAGGAATTAGGTCTTACCAACGTTCAGATTGTCGTGCTCGCCATCATGATTGAGGCTGGTGAGCCTATCTCTTGGAAGCGTCTTGGCAACTACCTTGGATGTTCTCGCCTGTCTATCATGGTCTATTCAGAGGAGATTGAGGAACTGGTGACTAAGCGCTGGGCTGTACGTAAAGGAGTCCACGAGATTGGTGGATATTTCGAGGGTTTCGCCTTGGTTCATGGTGTCATCACAGCACTGCGTCATAACAAGACTTATGTTCCTGAGAAGATTGATGGTCTCAACGAACAGCAGTTCGTCGACAAACTGGAGAGTCATATAGACAAGAATATGAACGACCGCAATGTCGAGTTTAAGGATGACGAGGAGTGGATGCAGCAGCTGGCCAAGGCAAATTCACATCTCCCGCTCTGTCACGAGGTGTTGAAGTTCGACGACATCCACATTCAATCTCTGCTGTTGTTGATAGTTGTTGATTATGCTCAGTGGGAGGGTTCTGAGGGTGAAGGACTCACGTTCCAGACCATCAACGACCTCTATCCTGAGGAGTATGAGTGTGACTGTCTGCGCCAGGAACTGCGAGAAGGTACACATCCTTTGATGCGCTATGGCTACATTGAGCATAAGTGTAATGACGGTCAGGCAGATACTGAGCAGTATATGCTGACGCGCAAGGCCAAGACAGAACTGCTTTCTGCCTATAAGCCCAGCCATTCGAAGTGTGGTAGGAGAAGAGTCGATAACCGCTTCCTGAAGAGTCATGAGGCCATCAAGGAGAAATCATTGTTCTTCAATACTTCCGAGCAGGAGCAAATTGAGCGACTCACCAGTCTGCTCAGTAAGGAGAACCTGCCGTCTATCCAGCAGCGTCTTGAAGAACAGGGTATGCGTAAGGGCTTCGCCTGTCTGTTCTATGGCGGACCTGGTACGGGTAAGACAGAAACCGTTCTGCAGATAGCCCGTCAGACGGGGCGTGACCTCATGCAGGTGGATATCGCTGGGATGCGTGATAAGTTCGTAGGTGAGAGTGAGAAGAACATCAAGGAGGTGTTCTCTCGCTATCGTAAGCTGTGTCAGAACAGCGAGGTAATGCCCATCCTCTTCTTCAACGAGGCAGACGGCATCTTCGGCAAGAGAAGCAATTGCTCAGGCAGCAATCCATCCGTCGAGAAGATGGACAACGCGATGCAGAACATCATCCTGCAGGAGATGGAAGACCTCGAAGGTATTCTCATCGCAACTACCAACCTGACAAACAACTTCGATACTGCCTTTGAGCGTCGTTTCATATTCAAGATTGAGTTCCACAAGCCAGATACTGACGTGAAGACCAAAATCTGGTGTTCTATGTTGAAGGACATCAGTGCCGACGATGCCCATCAGCTGGCCTCTCACTTCGACTTCTCGGGCGGTCAGATAGAAAATATCGCCCGCAAACGCACTGTTGACTACATCCTTTCTGGCAAATATGCGTCATTAGACGAAATCGAAGGGTATTGCCGTGCAGAACTCCTCACGGGCAGGGAGCGCAGAAGTATTGGTTTCACTAGATAGTAGAGTGTATATGAAGAAGATAGTAAGCACCCAAGGACTCCTTTATGGTCATGTTGACGAAGTCAATATGAGTACAGCCATTCATGAAAGAGTTGACCCCAAACTCGAATACTGCTACAATCAGTATTCGAGGAATGGGGATGTCCACGTAGACTCCAAATTCTCCTATGACCTGTTTGACGGACAGGTCACGTCCATCCTTCTTTCATATACCATCGATAATCCCACTCAACAACGGTTGGTAGATTTTCGAGATACATGTAACTCCTTTTATGAGGTCTATGGATTCATGATTGATAATAGTACCCCTTGCGTATATTTTAAGGCTGTGGATCTATATGATATGGCTACGCTAATCCATGCTCTTGACTACCTGACGGTCAGTCTTGAATCAGTGATGTGTGCTGTCGATGCCAGTCTTACAGAGGAAGATGCCATTTACTCTCCGTCAGGGACACACCTCCTGCAACTGCCTGACATTCCTCACTACAGGATTAAGGAAGGAACTCTTTTCATCTGTCCGTTTGCCACTAAACATTGTAAACGTCTTAGAGAGTTAGAGGTTCCTGCGGGTCTTGTGTGTCCCGATGAGGTTCTCTCTGAGTATCGTTTCCCTTTGAATGTTAAAGTGTGGGATACCCATTATGACGGGACTCCTGTTGAAGAAGAGGAAGATGACGATGATGATATGCCAATATTCGACAAACAGGATGTAGGATATTCTAAAGACGGTAAAATACTGACCGGTTGTAAGTTTTCCTTTAACGAGACCCGATATGATGTTCCTCATGGTGTGGAGGAGATTGATGACTGTGCATTTTTGTCTTGCCGTCATTTTCTGGAACTCTCTGTACCACGTTCAGTCAGAGTTATAGGTGACTCTATCTTCGGTAATGGTGGCCAAATTGTGATACGGGATTAATCAAAAACGATGAAATATGAAGTTGACGAGATTACTTATTGCATTAGTCGCTCTGATATGTGCTTCCTGTGAATGCCCATATCAGGACGAACTCGATCGCGCCCAGCAGCGTAAGTCTTCTACTGGCGATGTGTTCTATGCTGATGTGCTGCTTGGCACCTGGCAATGCTACTATCCCATGATTATTGGAGGTATGGAGTTTAAGCAGATAAAGTTCATGTCCGGTGGCAAGGCAGATATCACTATGGCCAAGCAACGTGATACAGAATGGTATACAGAGACCTACAACTATGCCTACTATGGCAATACCCTCCGATTCTCCAGGAGTGGGAGCAATATCTCCCTGACTATTGAGGGATACCTATTCCCAGAACTATATCTTAGAGATTCCTTCGGTCGCTATACAATGGCCAAACGCAGAGCCGACGGATGCAAATAAATCAATAAACATTAAACGATATGAGAAAAGTATTATTCCTGCTGCTTGCTCTGATAATGAGCACAGCCATTAAAGCCCAAGAGATTGAGAAGATCGACAAGTTCGCGTCAGGTTACATCAACGGAACCTACATGAACAAGTACAAAACCATCGACGGTGTGCTCTATGCCGTTGGCTATGAGGGGACCAAGGACTGGATCCTGGTCCGCTATCCTGCTGGAAGCAGAAACACTTCTTACACAGTCCATGCCAACTGTCGCCGAATTGCTCGTGGAGCCTTTGAGGGAGCAGCTTATTTGCGAGAGATATACCTTCCTGAGACTGTCAGCTTCATTGGCGAAGATGCCTTTGCTGGTTGTACTTCCCTACAAGGAATCTATTATGGCGAGAGTACACCGTCCGCTGTCAGAGGAATAGAAGCAAATACAAACGGCAATGAAGATATCGAAGAAGTAGCACGTTACAACCTCTCTGGTCGTCCTTGCTTACCTAACGAAAAGGGCGTTCAAATCATCGTTTACTCCGATTTTACCACCAAAACCATCATTTCTGATTAATAAATGTTATCAAAGGAGTGCATTTCGCATAAAAATCACTATCTTTGTCCCAATTGATTAATATTTATCAAGGTATGAGCTACAAGTTCGATGTGATGGTCGCACTGACCTATGAAGACAAGGATATTGAGGTAGAGATTGACCTCTCTGATGAGGAAGTATCCAAAATTAAGCAGTATGTTGCAGAGAGTACAGCCTCTACTGTTGAGAAGGACGAAGAGGACTATTCCCCTGAGCCAAGTCTTTTGCTCATTCTTGAAGAAAAGGACAAGGATTTGTTTTATAAATTTTGGTGGGATGCCATATATCCACGCGTCTTTATCATGATGTTAATCAATGGTATTAAGAATGGCTATATCGAGAAGTATGAAGAAGATGACTTCGACTACGAAAATAAAGATGACTTCGACGACATCTGCGACATGTACAGTGATGACATCCAATTAGAGCATTCCAGCAGCTGTATTTGTAGGATTCCAGACTGGGCAAAAGAGTAATAATAGGTTATATGAAGATATTACATACTGCCGACCTGCATCTTGGCCAGGTCATCTATCAGAACTACGACAGAAGTGATGAGCATCAGCATTTCTTCCGTCAATTGGAACAATGGTGTAAGGATGAACAGCCCGATGCATTGCTTGTTAGCGGTGATGTGTTTGACATCCAACAGCCATCGGCTACCGTAAAGAAGGCATTTACCGACTATTTTGTGAGGCTACATCAGACATGTCCGAACATGGCCATCGTCATTACTGCAGGTAATCACGACTCAGCTTCGCGCATTCAGGCCGACAACGCAGTATGGCAGTTGGCCAATGCCTATCTAGTTGGTACACCACCTGCCTTTAATTGCCTTGAAGCACCTGATGGTTGGCAGTATCAGTATATCATCAAGTTAGAGAGTGGCTATATTATTGCACTACCTTACATGACTGGCGAACGCAAACAGACCATTCAGTCCATTCTTGACAAGGTGGCAGAAGATAACACCCTCGGTCTTCCTGTTGTGATGATGGCCCATCAGGCCGTAACAGGAGTTGATGTCACTGGTCACGACTTCGAGATTGGCAAATTGAAGACGCAAGATGCCAACACCTTCGGCAGCGGCTTCGACTATCTGGCTCTGGGTCATATCCACAAGCCACAGACCATTGGTCATCAAGATGACTGTATGGCAGAAGATGTATCTTATCGCTCACCTGTTGTGAGATATGCCGGAAGTGTGCTTCATGTGAGTTGCGATGAGGTGTATCCTCATACCGTCAATATGGTTGAGATCGATAGTCACAAGGGTAAGGTCAGCATTCAGCAACTTCGCATCGATGAGCTGCGACATTTCTATGCACTTCCCCTCGATGGTACTTCTTTCTCATCGGCAGAAGAGGCCATTGAAGCTATGAAGCAGTTCACCAGCGAGGGTGAACGGGGCTATATTCGATTCCGTTTTGACCACAGAACCAACCTGCCTTCGAATTTCAGCCAGATGGTTTATGACGCTCTGCTTTCCTACAATGATGAGTGGCGATACAACCCCAAGATCCTTTGGACAGGACAAGACAATACCCTGCAGCAGGAAAAGGAGCAACTGGTGTTTGAAGTGGCAGAACTGCAGCAGATGACAGATCCGATGCAGTTTATCGAACGCACAAAGGATCAATATCCTGGTCTAGACATTGAAGATGTGCGACTAGCCTTTGAAGAAGTCAAGGCAGAGATGCATCGTATGGATGAAGAGAGACAAGCAAAGACCCGTCAAAAGACTAATCCCGCAGAATCATGAAACTGAAAGAACTACATATTCGTAATATAGCCTCCATTGAGAGTGCAGACATCGACTTTGAGCACGGACTAAATGATGCCGTTACTGGTGATCCTGCCTCTATCTTCCTGATTTCTGGAGATACAGGTGCAGGAAAGAGCGTTATCCTTGATGGTATCTCGATGGGTCTCTACAAGAAGACACCACGTATTGCCGATGTAGCTAATGTTACCAAGAACGAATTCACCGACACTGAAGGGGAAAGCATCCGTGTGGCCAGCATTGAGCAATATACTCGTCTGGGTATTTCAGAAAAGGACGACAGTTACAGTGAGGTAGTCTTTGAAGGCAACGATGGTAAGACGTACCATGCCCGTCTGACTCTTGGCATCAAGTTGGGCAACAAGGACAAAACCACCGGTATTCGTCCTTTGAAGCATAAGTCGCCTGTATGGGAGATTCGTGTCGAGGACGGTGACTGGACAAAAGACAGCGTGGAGCAGACCATACTCCAAGCTGTTGGTCTCGACTTCCAGCAGTTCGGGCGCATGGCCATGCTTGCCCAGGGGCAGTTTGCCAACTTCCTCACAGGCGATAAGAAAGAGCGCGAAGCCATCCTCGAACAGCTTACCAATACTCAGCACTTCACGGCTTATGGCGAGGCTATTCAGAGCCTCTGGAAGAAGGCCAAGGATGCACAGTCTCAAATCCAGACTCAATATGATACAGAGAAACCTCACACGTTGAGCGATGAGCAGGTAGAACAAATAACCAAGGAACTGGCAGATTCTCAGAAGGAGGCAGACAACTATGATAAGGAGATCAAAGCTACTGAAGGAAAGCTGAAGCTGGTAGAAGCGATTCTCAGTAACGAGAAAACACTGACTGAGGCTAACCAGACGAAACAGGAACTCGAAGCAAAGATAGCTGGTAACAAATACTGCCAATGCAAGGCACTCTTTTCTGACTGGGATGCTACCACAACCCAGCGACAATTGCTTTCAGACCTTATGAAAGCAAGGCTGGATGAAAACAAGGCCAAGGCTGATCTCGGCCAGGCAAAAGAGACCTTCCACCTTCTTACAGCCGATATTGCCGACAGACAGACGAAAGCTAAGACACAGGAAGAAGCCATACGACAAATAGAAGAATGGGTAGGTAAACAGGCTCGCTATGAAGAACTCTTCACAAAGGCCGGCGAGACAGACTTGAAAATCAGGCAATATCTCGAAAAAGTAAACAAGGCAGGCACTCTCTCCGCTAAACTTAAAGAGGAGAAGGACAAAACCGAAGGCCTGAAGAAAGCAGATTCAGAGGCCACTGCCCTTGCCCAGGAGGCTGAGAATGCGGTCAAAGAGAGGCAAAAACAGATAGACGAACTTAGCAAAAAACGCTCGGAGTTGAATCCACAGGCTGTCATTGAGGATCTGAAGAAGCAGAACTCGCGCAAGCAAGACCTTTCAGACTTGCAGACTTCCATTGACAACCTCAAACCCCTTAAGGAGGAGAATCTGACGCTTAAAGGTAAGCTCCAAACAGAAGAAGAAACTCTACAAACCCTATGCAAAGCCAAAGAGAAGGCCGATACAGACTATCAGGCTCAAAAGGAAGCTGCTGAGAAAGCAGCCCAACGGCTGACTACCATGAAAATGAGTCTGGATGAAAAGATTAAAGAACTGCGTCACCGCCTTTATGACGAACATACTGAGAACTGTCCGTTGTGTGGTCAGCATATCGAGCATATCCATCTGGACGATGACTTCAAGGACATGTTGACACCTCTCGAAGAAGAGCAAAGGCTTGCCAAGGAAAGCCTTAAAAAAGCAGAGGGACTTCGTGACCAGGCAATGGGCAACTTTAAGCAGCTCGATGGAACGCACAAGAGCAACCTCCTCCTATATGAGGGTAACGAGAAAAAGGTAGAGCAAGCACAAAAGGCAATAGACGATAAAGCCACTCAGTTGGGGCTTGATCTCCAGAAAGACCTCTCGCAACAAATCACTGAAGCCATCAGTTTGTTAACAGAGTCCATTTCGAAACTTGAAACAGCACAGAACGAGGCCGAACTCCTGCAGAAGGAAATCAACAGACTGATTGACGAGAAGAAACCATTCGACAGTAATAAGACTAAGGCAGATACGGCTAAGTTGAAAGCCGAAACAGCCGTGAAGACCAATGCTGATGAAATCATCCGCATGGAAAAGGAACATGGTGATCTTATCCAAGAAAGTGAGAGCATCAAGGCTGAGATCAATGCTATACTTGCAGACTATTGCAAAAACTGGTTGGCAGACACAGAAGCCCTTCGCAAACAGCTGAAGGACGATGCTAAGACTTATGCCGACCAACGGAAACGTCTCGCTGACAGTCAGGCAGAGCGAGAAAAAGCTAATACATTGACAGCTACACTCTCCCAATACAGCAAGGATATCCTACGTGCTTGTCCTGACTGGAAGGCTAACGCTATCCCACAAACCTATGCCTGCTCTAACATCAACACAGAGTGGACAAACCTGTTGGGTAAGATAACTGCACTTGTATCAAAGTTGCAAGACTGCAATTCCGTTATCAGTAACTCTGAGAAGGATCTGGCAGCCTATTATCAGAACTCAGGGAAGACGGAAGAGTCACTTAAAGCACTTGTTGCTCAGGAATCACAAGTGGCAGCAGCCCGCAAATTGGTAAGCGAGACCGATGCTCAGCTTAAGTCCCGTATTGATGCCATCACTGAAGCTCAGCGACAAATAGACTCAGCCTACAAGGAGCTGGGTATATCAGACCGCACTGAACTTCCCGACAAACAGATGCTTGAAGAGAAGAGAACATCTGACAGTGCTTCTCGTGACGTAGCCCTTTCCAAGAACACTCAGGCTAAGACACAGCTTGATCTCCATCAGAAGAACATCAAACGTCTGAAAGAGATTGAGGCAGAACTCGAAACGGCCAAGCAGCGCTTTGCCCGTTGGGATCGGCTAAACAGCATTTTCGGAGGCACTCGCTTCCGCACGCTGGTGCAGACCTATATTTTACGCCCCTTGCTAAACAATGCCAACATCTATCTGGAAAAGATTACAGACCGTTATAGACTCACGTGTAGCGAGGCCAACGAACAACTATCCATCCTCGTACTTGACCGATATAATAAGAACCAGGTGCGAAGTGTCACTGTCCTTTCTGGTGGTGAACGTTTCATGATCTCACTGGCTCTTTCACTGGCCCTTTCTTCACTCAATCGTCCGGATATGAATGTCAACATCCTCTTTATTGACGAGGGATTTGGAACACTTGACGAGAATAGTCTTAATTCTGTCATGTCAACTCTTGAAAAGCTTCAGGAGATTGCAGGCCAGACCAACCGTCGCGTGGGTATCATCTCCCACCGAGAAGAACTTGAAGAGCGGATTCCTGTAAAGATTCAGGTAGTCAAGAAGGGCGAAGGTCGAAGTAATGTCGAAATAAGCAATACATAGCTTACGCATACTGTTAGCATACTCTTTACATACTATAGGCATACTCAGACATTGTTTGAGTATGCTAAGAATTTGCCAACTCTATTGGAAGGGAGTAGGAAGGGCATAGCGTAGAGGTAGCATAGGCCAAGCATAGGCGACACTTACAAATTGCCTGCCTAAAAAATAAAAATATAGAAAAAGTAAGCAATAATTGACATTTTTCTCTAATTCTTTCTTTGTTTTGCGATTTTTTTCATAAATTTGCGCCTAACATCAATAAGTAGTTACTAATGACCAAGGACATAAACAGAATTAAAGTAGTTCTAGTTGAACAGAAAAGAACTGGAAGATGGTTGGCTGAGCAAATTGGGAAAGATCCTGCTACAGTTTCAAAATGGTGTACGAATACATCGCAACCAGACCTTCGCACATTACTTGAGGTCGCACAATGTTTAGAGGTGGATGTTAAAGACCTCATTAATTCCTCAAGAGTTAATAATTGAAAGTAATCGTTATGGAACAAAGAGATATTGAAAATATCATTCGCGGGATATCACACTTGGTCGTGGATTACATTTCTATCAAAACATGAATCCCAATAAGGATGAAAAGAACTATTATCAAATGGGAACATACGATCTTTCGCTGCGTCCTTGTCTGAAAGCAAGATTTACTTTTGTGAAGAGAAGCGCTGAAGAATAATTCAAAACATATTAGTCTATGAGTTTTTTTGAGTCCCTTAAACAAAAACGCCTTGGTGAGAAACCACTGCATTACCTTTGGGAACTAAAGGTAACAGATTCCGAGTATGTAGAACTGAAACAGCTCCTTGCAAAATATGCAAAAAGCTATAGCCGGAACATGAGCAACCGTTTTATAACGGTTTGCAAGGAATGTGCTTTGATGATTGCGGAATACTGGCGACGAGAATATGTTGATGGTTATCATAGCAAAGAAATGGTATTCAAAGCTATCGACCCTTCCATCATCGATGAATATATTATAGACGAATTTTATGAGGCAGCAAAACGAGGAGCCAGAAGCCTGAAACTTGAACTCTTCGAGGGTGATGGCGGAAAACGATACCTCGACTCTATGCTGTATCAGGGTGGACTGCCGATGAAACTTGTGACTGGTAACGTAACCAATTCTGTCTGGGATAGATTCACCAGAGGACTCGTCAACAGGAAGATCAATTTTGAAGAATTGAACTTGGGTATAGTCGCATCTAATAACACTTGCCTTAAGGCTTACTGCGATGAGCTGAGAATAGGTGCAGAATCGGGCAAATATATGCGAATGCCTTTCTTCTGTCAAAATGAAAATGACGCATGGTTTATTTATCTGAAGGAACTTGCAAAGGAAGAGAGAATCCGTCGGCATCAGCAGTACCCCATGAAACTCTACATAGAGTTTAAGGTAGATAATGTGGAAAGAATTATATCCACAAAATATGTTTTTAAAGGTGATCAGCGATTAACTCAGGCTTTTCTTGACAGCCAAGGTTTACACAATGTCAACTTTTTCTCTGTTCAGGTAAGGAAGAACGGTCAAGCCGTTGATACTTTCGACTATGTCAATAACTTCTGCCGTTATACAGTGGTTAGCAAACACCCGTATGTCAATGGTGACAATATTACGATTTACCTGCACAACCAGGAAGAACCATATTTGAGCGACGACCTTGACATGAATGTTCCCCGATTACTTTACAGGGAAAAAGATGGGATATATGTTTCTGGTAATCATATCGGTAAAGATGATTCCCTTTTGCTTATCCCTGATGGATGGGACATTGAAGATGAGACATCTTATACTATTAAAGAGTACACCTGGGGTGAGCGCATTTTCCGAGGCATTCCAATTCCTGCTGATTTTACTAATAAGATTACGGTAAAAGGAGCCGATGGTGCAATCACCTTTGGAACAAATGCAGCCCTATATTGGACAGACATACAAACCAACCCACTCTACCAACCAGACATTGTTGAGTCGTTATATAATGCTGACAAGTGTTCCTTTGCTCTTTGTTATGATACTGATGATGGGATAGGAACCAAACGTTGCAATGTACAATTCCGTAATAAATGGCAGAACGAGTGGACTTCGACTCCCTCATACGGCGAGATATTTGCGAGAGCAATAGATATTAATGGCCACTATGTAACCCCTATACGCTTTATTAATATTGGAGAAGGTCTATCTATAAGCGTAATTCAAGCCGACAAGGATTCATGTCAGATAAAAGTGACATGGCCACATGGACTTGTGTCAACGAACGAAGGAGAAAGGAAGGCCAATGATGTATGGGCCATAAAGAAAGAGGACTGTTCTGATCCAAGAAAGATTCACTTCCTATTTACACCTAATGACAATGGCAGGAATCAATTCACCCTTTCTTTCAAAGCTCCTTTCAAGGATTTCTCTATTGTGAACATCTATGGTGATAATATTGAGAATGATTGTTGGATTCCCTATTCCGACGTAGATAAATACCAATATCACCTTGTGGGGCAAGATATTAAAGAATTGAAATATGGGGATATATCACGACAAATCAAATGGAAAGGTGATAAACTTGTAATCACTGAGAATGGTCAAACATTAAAAAGAATTCCATACGAAGGTAGCCTTATTACCCTTTTTGACTCTCGTGAAGAACTCCTGTCGCTACTTGAAAGGACATCTCAAAACATGCTTAACGCAGAGGTAAAAGTAATGATTTCACTTAGCGAGGGTAAAAAAGTTTGTTTTAGCATCAAGAAATCTCCTTTCCGTGCTAAACAAACCGAAGATGGACGAATTGAGATAACCGGAAACAACCGCAAGATTGTCAAATTCACAGGTGTCCTGAAACTACTGCCTCTATCAGAACCTAAACATGAGGCGGTAGAAATGTCTTTTGATCAAGAAAATGGTTGTTATTACCTTCCTGAAACCATACGCCCATGGGGAAAAACAATACTAATTGGACGTACTCGCGGAAGAATTTGCCCAGCACTGGTAGATCTTACCAGAGAAATGAATGGGGAATACAGAGCAAGCAATAGAGAAACTGCTATAACTACAATATCTGAAAACCTTTCCCACGCTACGATGGGCGATGATTTCTGGAAAAGAGTTATAGGTTGGTTTAAACGCTCACAGGATGATGATATTCCTGCCAGTTCAATTCTCGAACTGTACTGCACAGCACAGAATTACAAATCGTTACTATGCCTCGTTTTCCAGCTATATTACAACTCCAAAGTAGACGAACGTGACACTCTGAAAGAAAAACTTAAGTCTTTCAGCAACGATTTAGCTTTCCAATGGTATTGGCTGCAGCCCTACCTATCAGGCCTTATGCACCTATTGGAAGATTCCATGAACGACCCCATGTCGTCTATTATGCAGACGGTCTATATCAATTGGGCCATGAGTAAAAAAGCAGAGGATGTGATGAAATACCTGAGTGCATTAAATGATCAAGAGGCTTATATGGCAAATATCGGGCAATGCTTCATGGAAGAACTCACGTCATTCACTAACTGGATGAACGATCTATGTGTGTCATCACTATTGGATCGGTATGACAACCACTCTGAAGATTCTATTGCCTCTGTGGCAGAATGTATTATAAAGAATCCGAAGGACCTTTATACTTTCCAGCTTGAAGAAAATAACTATGTAGAATTGAACCAAGAATCTCTTGGGGAAGAAGTTGAGTCTTTCTTTAACAACTATTCTGAGCCAGGTAGATTAGGTAATGAGCAATGGCTTTACAAACGAGTTAACGCTGTTGTTGCACATTTGAATAAAGAGACAGACCTATTTACACAAAGAGAAGAAATACGAAGAAGTATCATTTTCTGTTGCAAATCCAGCAATCATCATTTCATAATAGCATTAAATAACAAACTAAGTAAGAGCAGACTATGAGATTTGAGAACATATACAAGGAGACTGATGAGAACATGCGCTTGGCGCTGCTCTCTCTCTGGGCACCAGGGAATCACCCCATGCGTCCCGCAATCGAAGATTTGTTTAATAGAGAGCCCTTGTTGGCTGAGCCTGTTTTTCAAAGCACCTTCGGATGGAAACCGACAGAAGATAATACATGGAAGGAATCTTTGAATGCCGATGTTATCAATAAACTTGGCATTGGCCAGAAATACATGCCCTATAAACATCAGGCAGAAAGCTGGAAAGCCTTGGCAGAAGGGAAAAGCATAGTCGTAACATCAGGAACAGGCTCTGGTAAAACAGAGTGTTTTATGTATCCTGTGCTCAGCGACCTATATGAACAAGGGCATACTAATGCTATTGAGGCCATTTTCCTTTATCCCCTTAACGCCTTGATGGAAGACCAGAAAAAGCGCCTTTCTGAATATTGTCAGGCCACTGGTCTTCACTTTGCTGTTTACAATGGCGACTCTCCAGAGTATAGGGAGGATGGTCGCAATCAGAAACTTGCGAATGAGGTCGTTACCCGCGATGAAATACGCGATACTAAAAATGCCGGGACACGTCCTGAGATCCTTTTGACGAACCCAAGTATGCTCGAATACATCCTTGTCCGTCAGAAAGACCAGCAAATGTTGCAAGCTTCATCAGGCAAACTTCGCTGGATCGTCATTGACGAAGCTCATAGCTATTCTGGCTCGTCTGCAGTGGAACTCGCATATCAGATAAAACGAATACTCGAAGCATTTGGCCAAAAAGCGGAAGATGTTCGCTTCGCATGTACCTCTGCTACCATTGGTGGTAACGAAGGAACCCAGTCATTAGCTGAGTTTATTGCCACCATTACAGGTCAACCAGTTGAACAAATCCAGGTCATTGGTGGTGACAGGCTAGTACGACCATTGGATAATGATAAGCTGGCCGATGTACTAAATGAGAAAAACCTCCCATCACCTGAAAAGGTATTATCATTAAGAGATAAGATTAATGAGGTGGCAGGAATGACGCTTCAGCAGATGTGGGAATGGCTATGCCCAGACATGCCATATGACAACAAGAATCTATTGCCTGCATTAAGATTATTGGACGATTTATGTGAAATATCACAAGATAAGAATCCTGTTTTGTCACTCAGAGCACACTTCTTCATGCGTGCCATCAGTGGACTTTATGCCTGTGCTAATGAGAACTGTAGTGGCGTAAATCCTGCCGTTCCAATGTACGGGCACCTTACAACCTATAAAGCATCTGTATGTCCTCATTGCAATGCACCTCTGCTTGAGATTGTTCAGTGTAAGCGCTGTGGCGGATTTGTACTCATGGGCTGCAGCGATTCTCAGACACATATGATTAGTCCATGCGATGATGGAATCAACAGGGATGACTACTTTGCTATCGATCTGCCTGCGGAATTTGAAGAGGAAGATGAACTCGTAAGTACTGGAACACCGAATACGTTCTTCTTGCTGCCTTATGAAAAAGAAAAATTCTTCAATCCCATTGGGAAGGCTCACTTTGGCACCATGAACATTGTGCACAAAGCAGATGGTAGTATTCTTGAAACCTGCGTTGACAATGATGGCAAATGGGTAGAAGTGCGGAATGATGACGGCCATTCATATTGTCCAACATGTGGCCGACTCGCCCAAGGAAAGCGCCTAAATTTGAAACATTTCAGGATTCCAATCAACTTTATCAATCAAACAATAGCGCCTGTATTCCTCCATGAATGTGCTCCTGTTGACAGAAGCTGGGGTAAATATATCGCTTTTACAGACAGTCGTCAAGGTACTGCTATTTCTGCTAAAACGTTTAATGTTAATGTCGAAAGAATTCAATGTATTGAGAGATTGCTTCAAGAGTTGGTCTCTGTATCTGACACGGGCGGCATGAACAACTTAACAGATGAGCAAAAAGCACTATTTGCTACATTAGATGAAAAGCAAAGAGCATTGATAGCTCAAATTGCCGGAAACAAACAAGGTGGCCTTTCCCTCTCACAGGTTTCTGATTGCATCTATGATAGCATTCTCTTCGAACATATTGCAGGAAAGAACAGGGACGAAGACAAAAAAGCATATAAGGCAGCTTTGTTGCGCCAAAACGTATGCAGGAAATCTTTGTTTGAGAAGAGTGCAGAGAACATGGGGCTAATTACCCTGGTTTATCCCGCTATTAAAAACATCAACCGTCCTGCTTCTCTGATGGATTATATAGACAAATTCGGGTGTAATGTTAGTGACAGCGACTGGCGTGACTTTTTGAAAATATCCCTTGATTATTATTTCCGTGTAGGTAACCATTTCCAATCTTTGATAGAAGATGAGAGAAAATACGTTAGAGACAGTAGTATCGGTACCCCTGTGGCGGCAGCTGATGACCCCCGTAAAGGAGTTTCTCATTGGCCGACAGTAAATGAAGATAATGAGGGTATTACAGCAAAACAACATCGCCTTACGCTGTTGCTTTGCGCTGGACTCAACATCAACAATTTGCAAGAATTGCAAGATCGCAGAAAATTGGTATCGAGCATACTGACCGATGCTTGGAAGGACCTAGTTGGCAATAACTTGCTTACTATTGTCAAAGCTGACGATACTGAAGGATATAACAGTTCTCGCTATCATAGTGATAACGAATATGTAGGATGTTATTATCTAGACCTTTCAGGGAAAGAAGGAAATAACGTATGCCGGGTAGAACTCACCAAGGAGGTCAGATTATGTCCTGTTACAGGAAATTTCATTGATACGGCTTTCTGTGGTTATAGTCCTTTTATCACTGGCGAAATCGGTCCAAAACTCTTTGAAAGGTACAAATGTTCTGATGAAGTTGTTAAGATGCCTATCAGACCTAAAGATAATGACATGGTCGATCAATGGTCTATAGAAAATGATGAGATAAAGGGATTAAAAGAAAAAGGTCTTTGGAGTGATCGACATAAGTATTCCTATAAACAACTTCCGGCTTATATTGCTGCAGAGCATTCAGCTCAGCAGTCGAAGATTCTTTTGAAGGAATATACGAAGTTGTTTAGCCAACAAAATCCCAGAATCAACGTCCTTCATTGCTCAACAACAATGGAGATGGGTGTGGATATCGGTGATATTGATATCGTACTGATGGACACAGTTCCACCAACTGCAGCTAACTATTTACAGCGAGTTGGTCGTGCTGGTCGTATGGGACAAAGTAAAGCAATTGCTTTCTCTCTTTGTAATAACACCCCCGTTGGACAACATGCCTTTGCAAACCCGATGTGGGCGTTGCAAACCACCAACCATATGATAAAGGTTCGTCCGAGTCAGACAATCATTCAAAGACATATCAATTCTTTCTTCTTCCGCCAGTTTATTTGCGATAACGGCTCTGGAATTCAGGCAAACGTCTCAATAGATGAATTTATGACATCAACTTGTGATGCCTTTGTACAATTCCTTGATAGTATGAGTATAAATCAAGCAGAAGAGCGCAAGTTCCATTCTGTTTTTGGTGATGATATTTCGTACACTATCAATATTACCAAGAAATCCATTCTTGATATACAGAAAGAGTATAATGATGTAATAAAAGAATTGACTGATGCTTTCAACCAGTTCCAAGATGATGCACGTCGTCAGATGGCAATTAGCAACCAGATCCGCAAATCAAAGAATGAAAGCCTACTCAAATATCTTTCAGAGCATCAGTTTATCCCTAATGCCAATATGCCTACTGGTGTTGTCACTTTCGACTTTACAGATCAAGAACAAGCTGGAAGACTCCATCGACTTTATGATAAGGCCGAGAAACTCAAAAACGACATTTCTGTCGAATCAGATCCGGTACAGAAAATGAATCTACAGAAAAAACTCGTTGATACTCAGGCAGAAATAAGTGAGATTCATCGTGCAACCACCGCAAGCAGGGATATTCATACAGCTTTGAACGAATACGCGCCAGAGCAAACGGTTGTGGTGAACGAGAAAAATTATGTGTCGGCTGGAGTCTCATTGTTTGGCACTTATAATGAAGAAACACAAACAAGAGCTATCTATCACTGCATACACTGTGGACATACAGAATACAAGAAGAGTCTAAACGAAGGTGAACTCTGTCCTGTATGCCAAAATCCTTATCACAGTATCATTGATAGAGACAATGGTTCATACACTTTGGCCTATGAACCCGTTGGATTCAGAGCTGACCAGAATGTCAATGGTACACGTGAGGAAAAGACAGATAAGCATTATTATGACATTCGTCCGGTTCTGCTTAAAACGGATTGGAGCCAACATAAGGATGTTAACATGTGCGAAGTTACCAGCAGCGGAGAATCTGGCAATATCCTATTCTACAACGTCGGTAATGGTCATGGCTTTGCTTTTTGCAAGAGATGCGGTCGTGCAGCTATAGAGTATTCTGCATCAACATCGAAAGATTCTATTCCAAAAGCTGTCCAGACTGGCCATAAGAGACTATGGGGAGATGACTGCGAGGCTAATGATAGAGATATTGCCAGACATGTAGTGTTTACTGGGAATCTGCCAACATGCTATTCAGTTCTTCGATTCAAGAACGATGCTGGTTCAACGGAATATGTATATGATGAGCAACTGGTATTCTCTCTTGGCGTTGTCTTGACACGAGCACTCGCAAAGAGTGAAGGTATCGACGAAGGAGAAATTGATTTCGGTATCAAACAAGACATCAACGCATGGTTGTTATTCATATATGACACCGCAAAAGGTGGATGCGGCTACTCACTAAAGCTGATGAATCCTGTTCTATGCCAGGAAGTCATTGACATAGCAAGAAAGGATCTTGAAGAAACAACATGTAACTGCCATGTGGATGGAGGCGCTTGTGCTCGATGCCTTGTTGATAGAAACAATTATCGATATGCGCATCTGCTCTCAAAGTCTAAGGTCATGGATTGGCTTAACAAGCAGAAAAATAAAGCGCTTGATGTACCTAACGCCATCATGAGCATCAGTCCTTCGGCAAAAGTTGTCTATCAGTCATTGAAGGACATTGTGAGACAAGCCATCAACGATTCTGAAGTTAGAACGCTAACATTATGTGTCTCTGATTTGACCGATGATTATGCTGTGACCGACTGGTCAAGTGTCCGCTCTGAAATGGGTAAGTACATCAACACTGCAGTGTCAAATGGTAAGACGGTCAAGCTCATTGTGGAATATCATCCTGAACTTCACACTTCTTTGGCTGATAAATTGCCGTTTATTAATCTAAACGACAAATTCCCCGATTGTGACGTTTCTCTTGTTAAGGACATGGGATCTGTAAAGACAGCTATTTTCGTTGAGATGTCTGATAAACAAAGACGATATTTTACTGATAAGGACAATGCATTGTCATTCTCAAACAACTGGGGTAATGATTGCAGTCATGTGTTTGTGGACAGTGAAACCGCTTCATTTGTCAGCCAAGATGAACCCACATACACAGTATCTCCATCACAAGTAGTGCGTGAAGGTATTACACGTGCAACAATGTTCCAGGTAAAGAATTACTTTTCTAAAGCTATCGCACCTTATGTCTTGAAATCTGGAGATATTGATATGCTTGATGGCATCTTAAGAGGGAAGCACGTTGACATATCATTCAGTGATATGTATGTAAACAGCGCATTGGCCAGTTTAATGTTGGTATATCTGATTAAGGAGATGAAGAGCCTGTTTGGTTTCTCAATAGACAATGTTACGTTGCAATTAGACTCTCCTAAACGCAAATGTGTCAATGACCGCTTCAACAATTGGACTCCTATCAGCATGAATTTCTCCTGCAAGGAGGATGCAGACGAATATACCGACCAACTTTTCCAGGACGTTTTCGATATCGATGCTGAACATTCATTCAACGACGCGGACCATCATAGATGGTTAAGAATTGAGACCGAGGATGGTGGACTTGTAGAAATACGTCCTGACCATGGAATCAGTGGCGGTTACAAATCTGATAGTAAATACATGAATCTTGACTCTTTGTCAGGTTCGGTCAGTGTCTCTAGAAACAATGAAGATGTGTTGTATTATGTCATAATTAAAAAAGGTAACTAATGCTCACAGAACAACAAACGCTCATACACAAAGAGTTCAGGAAGTATCTACGTACAGATGAAGGTCAGAAAGGTAGCATGCTTACGACCATTGTAAATGCTGCAGAAAATGATCTGCCAGTACTGATCAGAAAGCATATCCGAAGTGACTTTGCCTGCATATATGACGACATCTACACAGTAGAAGAGATGCTGTCGTTTGCAGCTAAGCTCAAAGCAGATGATGAAATCATTGCCGGACATTCCGGTTACATATCATCGGTAGCCATTGATGGTTATATCCGCTTTTATGCCAAGAAGAACGGCATAGACCTAACTGCAATCAATCTGCCTGAAGAGGAATCAACATTATCAAAGCAAGACTCAGATGAAGAAGAGCAGAAAAGACTTGAGGGGAGATTAACTGAAGCCAAAGTTCTCCGTCGACAACGAAATCGTGCTGCAAGGCAAAAATGCTTAGAAGACTCTGGGTACACATGCTATGTGTGTGGATTCAATTTTGAGAAGGCTTATGGTGAAATCGGCAAGGGTTTTTTGGAAGTACATCATACAAAGCCATTGGCCACATATGATGATGAACATGTCATACCACAATCTGAATTATGCGCTCTTTGCTCCAATTGTCATTCTATGGTTCACCGCAAGAAGAATGAGGTTATGGACGTTGATGATTTGAAAAGAACCTATGAATCGATGAAAAAAGAGTAATCAATCAGAACAAGGTTTTTAATTAAAGAAAGAGACATCATCTATATTGCTCCGGGTGATGTCTCCTTTTTGATTCCCCAATGGATTTGCCATCAGCTCTGTGGATGATGTCACTCAGAGGATTTTTCATAAAGTGCTCCTTGCGCTTTATTTCATCCTTTATACGCCTCTTTCCACCCATATGCATAAGTATAGCATCTTCCTCTGCAGGAGTAAGAATAAACCCAGAACTACGTACTTTACGTACAGAACGGGCACTATGATCGGTTTGTTTGATTTCTATGGTTCTGTGCAAAGTCTTACTGTAACGAAGTGCATCAGCCTTGCATAAGTCATGCATCAAAGCCGCAATTATCACACTATCTTTAGGCATCAGATCTGGAGAGAATCCGTCACGAATTTTTTCCTCGCACAGTTCCATAGCCTTGTGATAGGTCTCTAAGGAATGACTAACAAGACCACCAACAAAACGATGATGCTTCAAAGAACCAGGAGCCTCGAAGTAACCCATGCTAGTAATGTGGGTTATAAGGTCCTCGATTTTATCCCGATTCGTTGAACGGAGTAAAGTGATGCACTCTTCTTTCTTCTGTTCTATGGTCTTATGTATATGCACCATGCTATTTGTCGGATTCTTTCTTGTTCGCTTTCACCTTTGCAAGCATAGCTTTTTGGCGTGGAGACAGGGCTTCTATATCGCCTTTGTAGGTTCTAAGACCAGGAACATGACCATAGTCAACATGATTACCTAATGAGACAGAAAGCTCAATATCTTCTGATTCTTCTTGTTTCTTGGGCTTAGATGATGCCTTTTTTGCCATAACCTTGAAATTTTATGCAAATATACGAAGTTTTTTTGGACGTACGATTATTTTTCCCTATTTTTGCAAAAAAATAACGATATGGCTGAGAACGAATGGTTTGAAAAGGCTTGGGAATGCATGGATAATGAGGACTATGCACAGGCAAAGGAGTATTTTGAAAGGGCTGCTAAGGAAGGCGTGGCCGAAGCATATTGCGACCTTGGGAACCTTTATTTCGCTGGAAATGGTGTAGCGCAAGATTATAAGCAAGCCTTTGAAATGTATCTGAAAGGCGCAAAAGCAGGGGATCCTGATTGTATGGATAACCTTGGTATGTGCTATTTCTGGGGACATGGAACAGAAACAGACCTCCAGAAGGCTGCTTTTTATAACGAGAAGGCCGCAAAAGCTGGCATTGTCAGAGCCATGTTTGATATGGGTCTAAACTACGAACGTGGTTATGGTGTAAGTCAAAACATCGAAAAAGCACTCTTTTGGCTTGAAAAAGCAGCTGAAGAGAACTATCCTACGGCTCTTGTGGAATTAGGTGACCTGTACTTTGTCGGAGAACTTGTTGAAAAGGACCTGGAGAAGTCTTTTAGCTACTATCAACGAGGTGCAGAGACTGGCGACATCTTTTCTAAACTGATGCTTTCCACCTTTTATTCAAAGGGTCTCGTGGTAGAGAAGGATTTGGATAAAGCCAAGGCACTGGATCAAGAAGCATACGATACATATTATGAGTTGGCAGTAACTGAAGATGATCGAGACGCACAATTCAGATTAGGCAATTTCTATTACTATGGACTGCCTCTAATTGGTTTGGACATAGATTACTCGCAAGCTGCTGAATGGTATGAAAAGGCAGCTAAAAATGGTTTAGACCATGCTCAAAACAATCTAGCAAATATGTACGCCTACGGAGTAGGTGTAGCTCAGAATTACGAAAAGGCTTTTTATTGGTACTCGCAAGCTGCAGAAAGAATGAATCAGGAGGCCATGAGCAATATGGCAAATTGCTATTACCTGGGTCGTGGCGTTGAGCAAGACTATGGAAAAGCAGCAGAGTTCCACACCAAAGCAGCTCATCTTGGCTATGCAAATAGCCAGGAAGTGCTGGGAGAAATGTATATGGAAGGTAAAGGTGTGGAACAAAACTTCACTCAGGCTGCACACTGGCTCAAAGAAAGCTGCGAAAACGGAGAAAGATCTGCTTATGGGCCTTTCGGGGATTGTTACAGAAAGGGGCTTGGGGTAGATAAGGACGAAAAGATGGCTTTTGAACTCTACCAGAAAGGTGCAGAGATGGGCGATTTGCGTTCAAAGGTTTCCTTGGCAGAAAGTCTTATTGAAGGCTGGGGAGTAAAATGCGACTATAAGCGAGCCAACGATATTCTGGAAGCTGTATGCAATGACGAAGAGGAATATAGGGAAAATCTCGTTACCATGGTATCGCACGAAGATGAGAGTGGGCGTGTCTTTATCGAGAATCCTTTAGACGAAGAGAATCTACCTCACTATGCCAAGGCTTATTACCTGCTTGGCATATTGGCTTATGCAGGAAAAGGAACCGAGAAGTCTAACCCGTCGACTGCTTTAGCCTTGCTTAGAATGGCTGATAGATTGGGCTATGAGGACAAAGAACATCCTGAGCAGACAGCAAGGGAGCTGATTAACAAGATTGAGGGTGAGAGCCAAGAGACGACAGGTGTAAATGACAGCTACATCGAGATAAGAGACCTGGGTAAACGCGGCAAAATGGGAAGGTTCGACATCTACGTGCATCATGCAGATGGGACAGAGTCGAACGTGAGATTCGGTACTGACAGGCGTAAATTTTGCTATCTGCTGCTATTGTTACTTATTTCAAACAAGGACTCAGTACAGGGACTGATGGCTCGTTTCTTCTGTTATGGCAGAGAAAGACTTGTCAGTTTGGCCAGAATCAGTCTCTTGGCTGATGAAGAAGGACCAGAAAAATGGATTGAGAAGTTCATATACGATAACGAGTATGACAAAGAGAATAAGCAATGGCGCTACACTTATACCAACTGGATGTATTCGAATGAATTAAGAAAAGCATCAGACTTATTCAAAGAAGTGTGTAGCGATGAAGAAATGGAATTATATAAGATAAGATCAACAGGAGGCAGAGACAGTATCGCGTCTATAGCCATCAGTCCTGAGCAGATAGTCATTCCTGACTCTCTTGTCAAATATACGAAAAACCTTCCTTCAAGGGACTTTTTGTTAAAATACAAATCCGTTAGCAGAAGAGTTCAAGACTTTGCAATTACCAAAAGACTCAATCCCAATAAATATGAGGACTGGGATGAAGAATACGGTTCCGTAGACCAGCTATCAGAATAATCCAATAGGCGCCGAGTCATCACGACTGGGCGCTTTTTCTGAAGATGAGTAATTTTGGTGAGTTGTAAGTCTAACTATAGAAGAGTGGTAAGGATGTTACCATTTCCTATAACATGGTAGTTGGAGTCAAGCGTCTGGTTGCGCCCTGGCTCATAATAACCAAGAACATGATTGTTACTGTCACGCAGACACTGGCGTCCACTGAATTCTACGTCAATGTAACCAATAACGTGCTGGTTACGGTCTCTTAATGTTTGTCTTGCCATAATCCTAAATATTAATATGTTAATATGATTCTTATCTCAGATTCGTCAGGACCAGATAGCCCCCTCCGCATTTGATGTCATGCTGACGGATGATGGTCTCAGCGTCAGCCTTTGCCTCGTCGAGGGTGGCCACATAGGGATTATCTACCCAGAGATAGCCTTCTGGCTGGTAATAGTGGCCGTCGATGCCTCGCATGATGGTGTTGTAGAGATTTCCGTCACGCTGGCGCAAGATGTTGATGGTGAGATGTTCATCGTAAAGATGCCATGCAAGCAGCCTTGCATATTCCTCGTCCTTGAGGTCAATATTGCAAGAATAGACGTTTGTAGTACCGTCTGGCTTCAGCTCGTGAATCTTGAACGCATACTGATGATAGACATAATCGAGATTGATGTCGACAGGGTCGCCATAGAACATATCGGAGATGACATCTTCGTCGTCAATGATCTCTTGAAGATGATTAACAAAGTCCTGGCCGTAACGCTCTTTGAGGGTGCGGATTTGACTTACCAAGTCGTCGGAAAGCTCGACGAGCATACCTGCATATTCAGGGTAAGGCTCGCTAATACCCTTTGACTCGTAGTAGTTCTTACGCTCCTTGGTTGCAAGGAATTCATTGGCCAGCTGCAGGGCCTGTTCAAAAGTCTCAATCATCATATTCTATAAATATAAGTTATTAAAAGTTTCACGGTGCAAAGGTACGAAATATAATTGGATAAGGCCTTGATTATATACGTATAACAGGCATTTTATTCAGAGATGAAAGCATCGCCACCAGGTTCGTTTAGGGGCGTTGGGAGAGTTAGGGATGCCGGATGCTCAAAAGAAGTCGTTATGTTCAAACCGTACTTCTGATTCATCTCCTGAGCCATCGTCTTGAAGTCCGCGCCATGGTCACATTTGTCGTTCGTACCATAGAGGAGCAGGTAATAATGGATCATTTCGTGAACCATGATATTCCTGAAAGTTTCTTCATCGAAATCAAAATAGTCAGAGAAGAGTAGCCTTTTGCGCTTATCTACCTTTCCTCCTGTCGTATTCGAACCGAGCAAGAATACGAAAAGAGTGAAGAAGACCATATTTGGGAGTAGGCAACTTGTGGTCGAAGTACTTCCGGTTGCACTCCCAAAACATGTGGGGCATCGTGTTATAATCTGCTATCATGCTATCTATTTCTTCGCCAGTTGAATGATTTCGTCAGGGATTGCGACCTTATACTCCACATCCTCGACTTCCACCTGGGCATCCATGTGCTCGGTGAAGAAGGTGTCCACTTCGTCGTCACTGAGTCCTGTCACATAGTCATCAAGCCAGCTACGGAAGGCATCTGACTTGGCATAGCCCATCTCCTCCTCGTCGAATTCTCCGTTTTCATCAAGGTAGTCTTCTTCATCATATTCGAAAGAGAAGCCACATTCACGCTCACAATAATCCATCAGTTCGTCTTCATCATATTCGTAGTAGCCATTATTGTAGCCCTCCCATAACCAGTGCATATACTCTGCATGGCGGGCCATTTCATGGTAAGCTTCGTCGAGCTTCTCATAGAGGGCAGGATGAGAAGTCTCAAGATCGAGTTTCTCAACATTGGTCGTATTCTTCTCACGCATCAGCTGTACCAACGTGGCTACTTCCTCGTCGGATAATTCTACTGTACTCTCACCACTGGTGTAAACGGAACCACTATGAGAGAAACCAAGAAACTGTTCACATTCAATTTTATATTCTGCCATAACACTAAAGAATTAAAAGTTTAACGTTTGATAGTGCAAAAGTACGAAAAAACGGTTGGAGTTGGATTCAAGTTATATGTATACCAAGCTGATTTTTGACTCTTTATGTAGATTTATTCCTTTTGAGTAGCTATTTAGTCCATTTTTTCGTATCTTTGCACACATATTACCACTAAAACCATAGTGTATGACTGAACAAATCAAAATCGGATCAACGCTGAGATGGACTCTACTAAGTCCAAAAGAAACTGGTGTGGATAATAGCGAGTTCTATGCGTTCATAGATGATAATTTCATCCCAGAGGGAGAGAACTCACATATTTCTGGTGTTGTTGTTTACATCTCAGATGGCTCGGCCATCATACAAGTTACCGACATGACATCAGACATGTTCCCATTTACACTCTTCTATAATGAAGTAAAGAATAGGTTCTTGGGATTTGAGGTTAAAGGGAGCAATCCATATCAGAAGTATTTCTGTCTAGATTTAACAACAATGGTTAGTCTCTTCTATTATTACGAAGGAGAAGGGTTCCTGGCTGCCGCAAAGTTTGATGATGATGACCATTTTGACTGGTATGAACAGCCTGACTTAGATGAAGGACAAGATATCCAAACTGAGATGGGAGAAGGTGTCGTGCCAGACCAGATAAACATAGAGCTTCCAGCAGAAGACATTGAATCGTATGAGAATCAAGAGGCATTCTGCAGCTCAGATGATATTGAGATGTCGGATGATAACGGAGATATCTGTATTTCTGAAGGAGGTCATCCATGTAGTATCGTAAGAGCTAATTCATGGTTTAATACACGTGACTGTGCAATAATTACGGCATGGAGAGGTGGAAAAAGCAGAAAGACTAACGATGACGACAACAGAAAGCTTCAGAGAAGGCTTCGCGAATTGGGATATGGCGTGACGAAGATTACGGGATGGTTCCCTGAAAAGGACAAAGAGGTAGCACGAGAGAATAGCTTTTTGACTGTCAATCTGAATGATGAAGAATCCTTCCGTAGTAATATCTTTGAACTGTCAGAGCTATACGAGCAAGACAGTTTTCTATACAAGAAAGCAGGTAGGGACATTCCTGCAGTATATGTTCATACAAATGATGATACGGGGAAAGGAACAGAAGAACTAGCCGGAAGGCTGCGTATCGGTAATATGGAAGCCGATGTCTATAGTCAGATAAAGGCTGGAAGAATAACATTTGAATAAGATTTAGTATATGTTAGGAGCAATCATTGGTGATATCGTTGGCAGTCGTTGGGAGTTTAATCCAACGAACGACTACAATTTTGAATGGCTGTCAGATAAGAATGACTTCACGGATGACACCATCTGCACGGTGGCTGTTGCTGACGCTCTGCTTCATGGCCGTGACTTCGGAGAAAGCATTCATGATTGGTGTAACCGCTATCCACATCCGATGGGAGGCTATGGTGGCCGGTTTGCACATTGGGTTCGGAGTGTTAATCCCCAGCCATATAACAGCCTAGGTAATGGGGCAGCAATGAGAGTTAGTCCTGTGGCATACTGCTATAAGGATGAATATCAGATGCTTAAAGCTGCCGAGGCAACAGCTGCCTGTTCCCATAATCATCCAGAAGGGATAAAGGGAGCAAAGACAGTTGCGATGGCAATTTATACAGCGAGGGAACTACATCAGGGGCGTAATGTGCTTGGTGAAAAAGATACCGATTATATATTGAGTAGATGCACCGCCATATCCGACTATGATATTGAAATCGAGATGGCTGACGTGATCAATCGGTTCGATGAAACATGCCAGGGAACTGTGCCTGTTGCACTTTGGATAATTGGCGAAAGTACCTCATTTGAGGATGCTGTTAGAAAGGCTGTTAGTCTTGGCGCTGATGCTGATACCCTCGGATCGATTGTCGGTAGTATTGCCGAAGCAATTTGGGGTATATCGATAGATATGCAGATACAAGCTATGAATTATCTGCCTTCCGATATGAAAAGAGTGGTACTTCGCTTCTATAGAAGATACATTGATGGTGGATTCCTTGCTGGATATGGTGATGAAGGGGCAGCAATAGATTTGTTGACCAAAGATGAAAAATGAAGTGATAATACGGTTTCAAGAATGAGAAAACTTACATATAGTTACATCGTCATTGCACTGCTATTCATGGTTTCATGTACCAGCGGGAAGAGTCCTAGTGCTGCTAATTTCAGTTATGAGGATAGTGTTGCTGTTTTGGACTCCATGCGTCCTGACATGCCACCTCCACCGCCAGATAGTGGTAGTTTTGATGGCCATCGCTCACCGCCACCTGATGGTATGCACCCAGGCGTGCCGCCACCTCCACCGTCACACGGGAAAGGCCGTCCGCCCCACAAGCCGGACAATATGCGCGGCTTTGACCCCGCCTCTGAGGATGATATGGATGATAACGGTATGAGCCGCTATATGGAGAATAACGATGAAGAAGGATGGGATTAATCTAGAAATAAGAAAAAGAATACTTAAATAGTAATTATGAGACATCGTATAAAAACTGGAAAGATTGGCTCATTCACCCCAGAGAAACAGAAAGTGGAGCTCGAGCAACTGGAGAATAGAGAAATCGAAGAGGACGTAGAAGAAATCTTCGAAGAGGATTCAGGCTTCAGTAATGATGACGAAGCTCTTGCAGCAATGGAGTTTTACGATAGTTCAGACACAGTGGAATAAAAGAACTAACATGGATAATCATTCTTTCACAAACTTAGCATCATTTGGAAAACGAATAGAGCATTTCCTTATTGGACAAATGCTCAAAGAAGGCCTTGATGTCTATCTCCCAGTAGTAGATGATAAAGGTATCGATGCAGTTGTGCGTCGTCCCGACGGCTCATTCGTTGAGATTCAGATAAAAGCCCGATCAAAGGCTGTAAAAGAAGGCGATGCAGCACTTTTTGCTGCAATTGAACATGAATACCGGCCAAACTATTGGTTTGTTTTCTATTCAGAAAGAATTGGAGAAAACGGTACTATGTGGATCATGTCATCGAAGGAATTCATAGAAGAGTCGATACATAACAAGAACGGAAAGAACGTCGGTAAACGCAGTATATGGTTTAATGGGAAGCGAAAGGGAGTGGAATATGTTAAATCTCGCTTCGAGAAATATATTCGAACAAACTTCCAACGTATCATAACAGAGAAAGCGGAATAATTATGGCATATACCTACAAATATCCCAGACCTGCAGTGACGGCTGACTGCATTGTAATAACGAGAGAATCTGAGCCGAGGGTACTGCTTATACGGAGGGGAGGAGAACCTTTTAAAGGAGGTTGGGCTTTCCCAGGAGGTTTCATGAATATGGACGAGACAACGGAGCAATGTGCTATCAGGGAACTGAAGGAAGAAACTGGGCTTCAGATATCGAATATTCAGCAGATAGGAGCCTATTCAAAAGTTGACCGTGACCCAAGAGGAAGGACTGTCACGGTTGCTTACCTCGCTATCGTTGATGAACCTATTGCTGTCACTGGGCAGGATGATGCTGCCAAGGCTGAGTGGTGGACAATATCGGACTTGCCACATCTGGCTTTTGATCACTATGACATCATTCAGGATGCAATCAGAACTTATAAAGAAATC
>OCTW011607691.1_pt1 | contig 49326 bp, 46 predicted proteins | sample 1539671 | NCBI WGS metagenome assembly OCTW01 (sample SAMN02144230, study PRJEB22623) | gut metagenome | biome: sheep rumen | host: Ovis aries | place: New Zealand
ATGCTTTAGCGACGACAACAGGTATGAGCATGGAGTGACGCGAAGGCGGCACGGGAATGCGAATACCTGTTAGCGATGCGGGAGCTGCCTGAGGCAGCGGAGCAGCGCGGGGGACTTATGCAACGTAACCAGGCAGTCCAGTCGCAAAGCAGGACGGGACGCATGCCTGCATGCAGGACCGGGTATGCTTTAGCGCGGCACGGGCACGGGAATGTGAAGGTTAGCAGCAGCTTTGAGGAAAGGATGAAAATATGAAGGCTTTTTTGATCTTGGAGGACGGTACGGTTTTTTCCGGAACAAGCATCGGCTCCCGCAGAGAGGTAATCAGCGAGGTAGTATTTAACACATCCATGACCGGATATCTGGAGGTTCTCACCGACCCTTCCTATTCGGGTCAGGCGGTCTGCATGACCTATCCTCTGATCGGAAACTACGGAATCTGCGGGGATGACCAGGAATCTCTCCGCCCGTGGCTGGACGGTTACATTGTGCGGGAACTCTCCCGGATGCCCAGCAATTTCCGCAGCCAGGACACCATTCAGAGATTTCTGAAACGATACGATATTCCGGGAATAGCCGGTATTGATACAAGAGCGCTGACCCGCAAGCTCCGGGAGAGCGGAACCATGAACGGTATGATCACCACGGACGAAAATTTCCGGTTGGAGGAGGTTCTTCCGAGGATTAAAAGCTACCGGACCGGAAATGAGGTGGAGCTTGTGACGCGCTCCGAGCCGGAGTTTTATCCGGCGGGCATGCAGGAAAACTCCATTCCGGACGGACATGCCATGGCGGTTAAAGCTGTGCCTGCCGACTGGGAAGGAGACGGACAGGGGCGTACAGGGAAAAACCTGCGTGTTGCCCTTCTGGATCTCGGAGTAAAGGAGAATATCATCCGCTCCCTTCAGAAGCGAGGCTGCGATGTGACGGTCTATCCGGCCTGGACTTCCGCGGAGGAGATACTGGGAACGCATCCGGACGGCATTATGCTGACAAACGGGCCGGGAGATCCGAAGGACTGCCCGAACGAAATCCGGGAGATCCGCAAGCTCTATGAATCCGATACGCCGATTTTTGCGATCTGCCTGGGACATCAGCTGATGGCGCTGGCGACAGGCTCCGATACCAAAAAGATGAAATACGGGCACCGGGGAGGCAACCATCCGGTCCGGGATCTTTCCACCGGGCGGGTGTATATTACCAGCCAGAACCACGGCTATGTGGTGGACACGGACACGGTAGACCCGAAGGTGGCGGTTCCTGCCTATGTCAATGTCAACGATCAGACAAATGAGGGGCTGAAATATCTGAACAAAAACATCTTCACCGTGCAGTTCCATCCGGAGGCTTCTCCGGGACCGAGGGATTCCGGGTATCTGTTTGACCGTTTTATTGAGATGATGGGAGGAAATAAGTAATGCCAAGAGATCTGAGTATAAAAAAGGTTCTGGTTATCGGTTCCGGTCCCATCGTCATCGGACAGGCAGCCGAATTTGATTACGCCGGTACCCAGGCCTGCCGTTCTCTGAAGGAAGAGGGAGTGGAGGTCGTCCTGCTGAATTCCAACCCGGCGACCATCATGACGGATAAGGATATCGCGGACAGGGTTTATATTGAACCCCTGACGGTAGAGGTGGTGGAGCAGCTGATCCGGAAGGAGAAGCCGGACAGCGTTCTTCCCACACTGGGCGGACAGGCAGGTCTGAATCTTGCCATGGAGCTGGAAGAGCGAGGGTTCCTGAAGGAGCAGAACGTGCGCCTGATCGGAACGACAGCGCTGACTATAAAAAAGGCCGAGGACCGGCAGACCTTCAAGGATACGATGGAAAAAATCGGCGAGCCGGTAGCGGCTTCTCTTGTCGTCCATAACGTGGAGGACGGCATCACTTTCGCGGAGAAGATCGGCTACCCGGTTGTCCTGCGTCCCGCCTACACGCTGGGGGGTTCCGGCGGAGGAATCGCCGGAAACCGGGAGGAACTGGTAGAGATCCTTTCCAACGGGCTCCGGCTCTCCCGTGTGGGAGAGGTGCTGGTGGAGCGCTGCATCTCCGGCTGGAAGGAAATCGAGTACGAGGTGATGCGGGATTCCGCCGGAAATGTGATCACCGTCTGCAACATGGAGAATATTGATCCGGTCGGCGTACACACAGGAGACTCCATTGTCGTGGCGCCCAGCCAGACATTGGGAGATAAGGAATACCAGATGCTCCGTACCTCCGCTCTGAACATTATTTCAGAGCTGGGAATTACCGGAGGCTGCAATGTCCAGTACGCGCTGAACCCGGAAAGCTTTGAATACTGCGTTATAGAGGTAAACCCCCGTGTCAGCCGTTCTTCCGCGCTTGCGTCCAAGGCGACCGGCTATCCGATTGCCAAGGTTGCCGCGAAAATCGCCCTGGGGTATACACTGGACGAGATCCCCAATGCCATTACGAAAAAAACCTACGCGAGCTTTGAGCCCATGCTGGACTACTGCGTCGTGAAAATTCCCCGTCTGCCTTTTGACAAATTCATCAGCGCGAAGAGAACCCTGACCACGCAGATGAAGGCGACCGGTGAGGTCATGAGCATCTGCACGAATTTTGAGGGCGCCCTGATGAAGGCGATCCGCTCGCTGGAACAGCATGTGGATTCTCTGATGTCCTATGATTTTACGGGGCTCACCACGGATCAGCTGGTGGATCAGCTGGCAGTCGTGGATGATATGAGGATCTGGAGAATTGCAGAGGCGGTCCGCCGCAATATTTCCTACCGGAAGATCCACGAGATCACCATGATTGACGAGTGGTTTATTGATAAAATTGCCATTCTGGTGGAGATGGAGCACTCTCTGAAAACACAGGAGCTCACCGAGGACCTTCTGCGCGAGGCGAAACGTATGGAGTTCCCGGATTACCTGATCGCAAAGCTGAACGGGAAACTGTCCGAAGCAGATGTAAAGGCAATGCGTGAAACCTGCGGAATTACCGCTTCCTATAAGATGGTAGACACCTGCGCGGCGGAGTTCGCCGCGACTACGCCGTATTATTATTCTGTGTACGGCGGAGAAAACGAGTCGCTGCCGGGACATGACCGCAAGAAGGTTCTCGTCCTCGGATCGGGGCCGATCCGCATCGGACAGGGCATCGAGTTTGACTTTTGTTCCGTACATGCGACCTGGGCGTTCTCCAAAGAAGGCTGGGAGACTGTCATCATCAACAACAATCCGGAAACGGTTTCCACCGACTTTGATATTGCAGACCGTCTGTATTTTGAGCCGCTCACCCCGGAGGATGTGGAGAATGTCGTCAGGCTGGAGCACCCGGACGGCGCGGTGGTGCAGTTTGGAGGCCAGACGGCCATCAAGCTGACGCAGGCGCTCATGGAGATGGGCGTCCCGATTCTCGGCACTTCGGCCAAAGACGTGGATGCCGCGGAGGACAGAGAGCTCTTTGACGAGATCCTTCAGCAGACACAGATTCCGAGAGCCGCGGGACACACCGTTTACACGGCGGAAGAGGCAGTAAAAGTCGCCAACGAGCTGGGTTATCCGGTTCTTGTCCGCCCGTCCTATGTTCTCGGCGGACAGGGCATGCAGATTGCCATAAACGACGAGGATATTGTGAAGTATATCGGCGTGATCAACCGCTACACGCAGGACCATCCGATTCTGGTAGACAAGTATCTGGAGGGGAAGGAAATCGAGGTTGACGCTGTCTGCGACGGCCAGGACATCCTGATCCCCGGTATCATGGAGCATATCGAGAGGGCGGGTATTCATTCCGGAGACAGTATTTCTGTTTACCCGGCCAGAAGCCTTTCGGACAAAATCAAAAAGAAGATCGAGGAGGACACGACTAAGCTGGCAAGAGCCCTGCATGTCCTTGGCATGATTAATATTCAGTTTATTGTCTATCAGGACGAGGTATATGTTATCGAGGTGAACCCCAGATCCTCGCGGACGGTTCCCTACATCAGCAAGGTCACGGGAATTCCGATTGTGCCGCTTGCCGCCCAGGTCATCCTGGGACACAAGATCCGGGAGCTGGGCTTCGATCCCGGACTGCAGCCGGAGGCGGATTATCTGGCGATCAAGATGCCGGTGTTCTCCTTCGAAAAGATCCGGGACGCGGATATCAGCCTCGGACCGGAAATGAAATCCACCGGAGAATGCCTCGGTATCGCGGACACCTTTAACGAGGCTCTGTACAAGGCATTTCTTGGAGCGGGCATCCGCCTGCCGAAATACCGGAATATGATCATCACCGTGCGCGACCGCGACAAGGAGGCCATGGTGCCGATTGCCCGCAGGTTTGCGGCACTGGGCTATAAGATTTATTCTACCAGAGGAACCGCGGCGGATCTGAACGCCTGCGGCGTCCGCGCGCTTCCGATCAATAAGATCGAGGAGCCAAGCCCCAATCTGATGGATCTGATTCTGGGACATAAAATTGACCTCGTGATTGATATTCCGGAGCAGGGCGTGGAACATTCCCATGACGGTTTTGTCATCCGCCGCGCCGCCATAGAAACCGGAGTGAATGTCATAACGGCTATTGATACGGCGGAGGCGCTGGTAACCTCTCTGGAGAACACAGACAGCCGCAATCTGCATCTGATTGATATCGCCAGAATAGACAGAAGAGGAAAGGCTTAATCCATGCTGTTTACATTGCTGAAAACAATTATTCTCGGTATTGTGGAGGGAGTCACGGAGTGGCTTCCCGTCAGCAGTACCGGCCACCTGATCCTGGTGGGAAATCTTCTGGATCTGGGACAGAGCGAGTCTTTCACGGAGATGTTCAATGTGGTCATTCAGCTGGGAGCGATCCTGGCCGTCGTTGTGATCTATTTCTGGAGGCTCTGGCCGTTTCACACTGCCGGTAACGCACCGGAGGAAACACAGTTCAGCTATCGGGCAGAAGGCGGATTCACAAGAAAATTCCAGATTTTTGCGGATAAATATCTGTACATGGACAAGATTGTGCTCTGGCTGAAGATCGCCGTGGCACTGATTCCGGCCGTAATCGTGGGTGCACTTTTTGACGACTGGCTGGAGGCGCATCTGTACAAGCCGGTTCCTGTTGCGGTAATGCTGATTCTGTATGGTGTTCTCTTTATTGTGATTGAGAACTGGAACAGGGGAAGGAAGTCCCGGATCTCACGGATCCGGCAGATCAGCTGGAAAAACGCTTTTCTGGTCGGCTGTTTTCAGGCGCTTGCCGTCATTCCCGGAACCTCCCGTTCCGGGGCGACCATCGTCGGAGGACTGCTTCTTGGCATGTCCAGAACCGTGGCGGCGGAGTTCACTTTCTTTCTGGCAATTCCGACCATGTTTGGGGCTTCCGTCCTGAAGCTGGCAAAATTCGGACTGCATTTTACGGCTGCGGAGGCGGTAATCCTCCTGACCGGCATGGTGGTTTCCTTTGTGGTATCGATTTTCGTGATCCGGTTCCTGATGGGGTATATCAGGAAACATGACTTTAAGGTGTTCGGCTGGTACAGGATTGTGCTGGGAGCGCTGGTTCTTGCATTGGCGGCTGCCGGCATCCTTTAAGACTGGCTGCCCCTTTTTCCCATGGGGGTATTAAAATTTATGTTTACAAAATATCTGATTACTTTTCTGGTATCAATGGTTCCGATTGTCGAGCTCCGCTGTGCCATTCCAATCGGAGTCGGTCTGGGGCTTCCCCTGATCCCCACCTATATTCTCTGCGTGATCGGGAACATGATTCCGGTACCCTTTATCTATCTGTTTGCCAGAAGGATTCTGGAATGGGGGGCGGATAAAAGGGTGATCGGAAAACCGTTCCGCTGGATTCTGGAAAAAGGAAAAAGAGGCGGGGAAAAGCTGCAGAAGGGAGCCGGAAATGGTCTGTTCGCGGCACTGATGCTCTTTGTCGGCATTCCTCTTCCCGGAACCGGAGCCTGGACCGGCACGCTGGCTGCCAGCCTTCTGGACATGAACTTCCGTAAAAGCGTAATTGCCGTCATGTGCGGTGTCTGTATCGCCGGTGTCATTATGGCTCTGGCTTCCATGGGTCTCTTCGGGGCGATCGGGGCAGTTTTTTTGAAATAGAATAGAGCGATAGGATGTCCGGTTTTGCTTTTCAACAGAACCGGATTTGTATATAATGGTAGTAACAGCTCCGGGTTCGGGGCACCCTGCCGGCAGCGGCGGGGAATGACGGATAAGAAGGACATAAAGCATCTGGTTCTTGTTGGTTTGATTGGATGGAGGACACCGATATGGGAATCCTGAAGCGTTTTAAGGACATAATGTCCGCGAACATCAATGCTCTTCTGGACAAGGCAGAAGACCCTGAAAAAATGATTGACCAGTATCTCCGGGACATGGAAAGCGATCTGGGAAAGGTAAAGGCGGAGACGGCGGCTGTGATGGCTGACGCGGAAAAGGCGAAAAGAGATCTTGCGGAGTGCGACGCCCAGATCGCGAAGATGCAGGCGTATGCGGAGAAGGCTCTTCTTGCCGGAAACGAGGCGGACGCCAGGTCGTTTCTTTCTAAAAAGACAGAGCTTGCAAAAAGCCGGGAGACTCTTCAGAAAACGGCGGATGCCACGGCGGAAAACGCAGACAAGATGCGTCAGATGCACGACAAGCTGACCAAAGATATCGCCTCGCTGAACGAGAGAAAGGCCTCTGTCAAGGCTACGGTCGCTGCGGCAAAGGCGCAGCAGAAGATTAATGATCTGAACGAAAAAGTCGGCAGCATGAACCTCACAGACGGAAATGCCGCGTTCGACCGGATGGAGACAAAGGCGCAGCGGATGCTGGACGAGGCGAATGCCAGGGCGGAGCTGAACCGGTCCTCCGAGGATACCTCTGTGGAAAAACTTACAGAGAAGTATGACGATGGCGCAGACCAGAGCGTGGACGCAGAGCTGGAGGCACTGAAGAAGAAACTCGGTATGTAAATCGCAGCGGGAGGAAAGGCAATGGGCTTAGGCAGTCAGTTCGCAAATGTTGTGGAATGGTCGGATTTCGACGAGGAGATGCTTTTCTGGAAATGGCCGAACAGCGAGGTGAAAAAGGGAAGCAGGCTGATTATCCGTCCCGGCCAGGACGCGATTTTCATGTACAACGGGAAGACGGAGGGTATTTTCCGGGATGAGGGAAGCTTTGACATCGAGTCTCAGATCATTCCTTTCCTTTCCACGCTAAAAGGTTTCCGGTTCGGCTTTAACAGTGGCCTCCGCGCCGAGGTACTGTTTGTCAACACAAAGGAGATCACCGGGAAATGGGGAACTAAAAACGCCATTCTGATCCCTGCGCAGGGGCTGCCGGGAGGCATGCCGGTGCGGGCATTCGGTACCTTTACCTGCAAGGTTTCAGACGATCAGGTGCTGATCGAGAAGGTGGCCGGCGTTCAATCTGTATTCACAGTGGCGGATGTAAAGAACCGGATTATTTCCAAGCTGGATCAGCTTCTCATGAAGCATATTGTTCAGGAGGGACAGGACATGTTCCACCTGCAGGCCTTTGCGGGTGATATCGGCAGGGGGATTCAGACAGATCTGGATTACGAGCTGTGCAAGATCGGCATCGGCATCACGGATTTTTCCATAGCCAGCGTTTCCTATCCGGAAGAAATCCAGCGCATGGCGGAGAAGGCAGCCTCTCAGAGCATGGTCGGAGATATGAATAAATACCAGCAGATGGCAATGGCGGATGCTTTAAGCTCCGGCAATTCCGCTGCCGGAAATACCGCCGGAGCCATGGCCGGAATCGGCATGGGAATGGCAATGGGACAGCAGATGGCCAGCCAGTTCAGGCAGGCGTCCCGGGATATGCAGACGGATCCGTCGACGACCGAAGCCGGGCCGCAGGCAATCGGGGTTCAGAAGACTTCCGGCGCGCCGTCTGCCCAGGAGCAGGGTGCAGGCGGCAAAGCCGTTAATTTCTGCCCCAACTGCGGAACGAAGGTTAACGGGGCAAAGTTCTGTCCGAACTGCGGAACAAGACTTTGCTGAAAATTGATTGTCAGAGGTTGGAAGTATCATGAAATGTCCTTACTGCAGCAGTGAGAATACCCGCGTGGTAGACTCCAGACCGGTAGAAGAAAATAACTCAATCAGAAGAAGAAGGGTGTGCGATAACTGTGGCAAACGGTTTACCACCTATGAAAAAATAGAGATGATTCCTCTGATTGTCATCAAAAAGGATCAGAGCAGAGAGCAGTATAACCGGGACAAGATTTTTAACGGTGTGCTGCGGGCCTGCCATAAGAGGAAGGTCTCCATCCAGCAAATCAACGAGCTGGTCAATAAGGTTGAGATTGAAATATTCAACCGGGAGGATAAGGAGATCCCCAGTACGGAAATCGGAGAGATCGTCATGAACCGCCTGAAGGATCTGGATCCGGTTGCCTATGTAAGGTTCGCCTCCGTTTACCGGGAATTTAAGGATGTCAATACATTTATGGATGAGCTGAAAAAGCTGCTGGAGTGATCCGGCAGCTTTTTCCGGACTTTAGGGAGCGTTTGGAAGAAACAGTGCCGTTGACGTGTTCCGGGAGGTATGCTATAGTTGTCAAAGTACTTTAGCACACCAACGCACCAACGCGTTACGCATTTATGTGCTAAAGATCTTATCAGGGAGGGAAAATACTATGAAAATGAAAAAAGCAGCATCGGTTTGTACCGCTGCCCTTATGGCAGCAGCTATGCTTGCCGGATGTACCGGCGGCACTTCTTCCAAGGCGGCATCCGCATCTTCTTCCGCAGACACGGCTTCTTCTGCGGTTTCCTCTGCTTCTGCGTCGGCAGCGGCAGCATCTTCCGAGGATGTCAAGGCCTCTTCTGGAACAGCGAATTCCGACGGAACCTATCTTGTCGGTGTCTGCCAGCTGGTTCAGCACCCGGCTCTGGACGCGGCGACAAAAGGCTTCGAGGATGAGCTGAAAGCGGTATTTGGGGACAAGGTGAAATTTGACGAGCAGAATGCGGCAGGAGACGCTTCCACCGCTACACAGATCTGCCAGAACCTGGTTTCCGAGAACTGCGATCTGATTCTTGCCAATGCTACTGCCTCTCTGCAGTCCGCTGCTGCGGCAACCAGTACGATTCCGATTCTAGGAACATCCATCACAGAATACGGTGTGGCACTGGATATCAGTGATTTTGACGGAACCGTAGGAGGAAACATTTCCGGTACTTCCGATCTGGCTCCGCTGGATCAGCAGGCAGCCATGGTTTCCGAGCTATTCCCGGACGCGAAGAACGTCGGCATCGTATACTGTTCCGCTGAGCCGAACTCCAAATATCAGGCGGATAAGGTTCAGGAGTATCTGGAGAAGGCCGGACTTACGGTGACTACCTACACATTTTCCGATTCCAATGATGTTTCTTCTGTTGTAGGAGAGGCATGCAGCAACAACGATGTTCTCTATATTCCGACAGACAACACGGCTGCTTCCTGCACAGAGGCCATCAACAATGTGGCTCAGCCGGCAGGTGTTCCGATTGTCTGCGGCGAGGAAGGAATCATGGCGGGCTGCGGCGTGGCCACGCTTTCCATTGATTACTATGAGCTTGGCAAAACCACCGGAGATATGGCTGTTAAGATTCTGAAGGGAGAGTCCGATATCTCCACCATGCCGATCGAATATTACCAGAATCCGGTCAAGGAATACAATCCGACACTCTGCGAAGCTCTTGGCATTACCGTTCCGGATGGCTACAAGGCTTATACGCCGGAAGAAGATTCTGAATCATAACAGACAGGGGGACTACTGAACTATGGCGGCTTACTTTGCGTCACTGAATCCGCTGGACCTGCTTGGCAGGTTCCCGGCGGGAATCGCACAGGGACTGATCTGGGGCATGATGGCTCTGGGGGTCTATATTACCTTCCGGCTTCTGGATATTGCCGATCTTTCCGTGGACGGAACCTTTTCTACCGGAGGGGCGGTTACGGTTATGCTGATCCTGGCAGGCTGGAATCCATGGGCCGCGCTGGCCATGGCCTTTCTTGCGGGACTGCTCGCCGGAGCGGTCACGGGAATGCTTCATACGCTTCTCGGCATCCCGGCAATCCTTGCGGGAATTCTGACGCAGTACGCACTGTATTCCGTAAACCTTCTGATCATGGCGATGAAGGCCAATCAGGCGGTCAGTGTTGACAAATATGTCCTGATTCTGTCCGGAAGAACCGTTCCCCTTGCCATCTGGGTCGGCGGAATCATGGCGGCTGTCCTGATCATTATTCTCTATATCTTTTTTGGAACCGAGGTCGGATCGGCGATCCGCGCAACCGGCTGCAACGAACAGATGGCAAAGGCGCAGGGAATTAATATCAGTATGATGAAGGTTGTCGGCCTGGCGCTCTCCAATGCTATTGTCGCAATGGCCGGAGGCCTTGCCGCTCAGTATTCGGGCTTTGCCGATGTCAACAGCGGAAGAGGATCCATCGTTATCGGACTGGCCGCCGTCATTATCGGCGAGGTGCTTGGCGAGGCCGTTATGGGAAAACGGCTGAATTTCCTGGGACGCCTGATCTTTGTCGTTATCGGCGGAATTATTTATTATCTGGTTTACACGCTGGTGCTTTGGCTGAAGATTGATTCCAATCTGATGAAGATGTTCACGGCGATTATCGTTGCCATCTTCCTTGCAGTACCGTATCTGAAGGGACAGCGGAAGAGCTCCTTCTCCCGTGCGGCAAGAAACGCGAGAGGGGAGGGAAAGTAAATGCTGGAAATTAAAAACATCAGTAAAACCTTTAATCCCGGCACCATCAATGAAAAACGGGCGCTGACCAATGTCAGCCTGACATTGAACGACGGGGATTTTGTCACGGTCATCGGGGGCAACGGAGCCGGAAAATCCACGCTGCTGAATGCGATTGCAGGCGTGTGGCCGGTGGACAGCGGTTCCATCTCCATAGACGGACAGGATGTGACGGGACTGCCGGATTACCGGAGGGCAAAGCTGATCGGACGGGTATTTCAGGATCCGATGACCGGAACGGCAGCCACTATGCAGATCGACGAGAACCTGGCACTGGCAAAGCGCAGGGGAAGACGAAGGGGACTCCGTTGGGGAGTGACCCAGGCGGAGCGCGGGGAATACAGGGAGCGGCTGAAGCTTCTGAACCTCGGACTGGAGGACCGGATGACATCCAAGGTCGGCCTTCTTTCCGGCGGACAGCGTCAGGCGCTGACGCTTCTTATGGCCACACTCCAGAAACCGAAGCTGCTGCTTCTGGACGAGCATACGGCCGCGCTGGATCCCAAGACCGCGGAGAAGGTTCTTAATGCAACAGAGCGCATCATCGACGAGGACCATCTGACGGCGCTTATGATCACCCACAATATGAGGGATGCCATCGCGCACGGAAACCGGCTGATCATGATGCATGAGGGACATATTATTTTTGATGTGTCCGGAGAGGATAAGAAAAATCTGAAGGTTTCTCAGTTGCTTGAAAAATTTGAGGAGGCAGCCGGAGAAGAATTTTCCAATGACCGGATGATGCTCAGCTGAATAGAGAGATCCGGCCGCAAAGAATAATCCCGGACGGGAATGCAGATGCTTTCTGTATTTCCCGGCCGGGATTTGTATCTTACAGCCCCACTGTCAAGCAAGCTCCCCATGTAACCTGGCTTCTGCCGCCTCAATCCATGAGTTGTAAGTTGTGCATAAAAATGGTATGATAAATCAATCGTTATCAACAAAAACAGCCAAGGAGGCCTGGTTATGCGAACTTTTAAGAAATCCTCTAAACTGGACAATGTTTTGTATGATGTGCGGGGCCCGGTGGTTACAGAGGCCGCCAGGATGGAAGAGGAAGGACGCAAAATTTTGAAGCTGAACATCGGAAATCCGGCTCCTTTCGGTTTTTCAGCGCCGGATGAGGTCATTGCGGATCTGATTCAGAATGCGGCGGACTGCGAGGGGTACTCGGATTCCCGCGGACTGTTCTCCGCCAGAAAAGCAATCATGCAGTATTATCAGCTGAAGAAGCTCCCGAATCTGCACATTCAGAACATCTACACGGGCAACGGCGTCAGCGAGCTGATCAATCTGGCCATGCAGGCGCTGCTGGACGATGGGGACGAAATTCTGATTCCGGCGCCGGATTATCCGCTCTGGACAGCCTGCGCGACGCTTTCCGGCGGGCATGTGGTTCATTATATCTGCGATGAGCAGGCGGACTGGAATCCGGACATCGAAGACATCAAGTCGAAGATTACCGACAAAACGAAGGCGATTGTTGTTATCAACCCGAATAATCCTACCGGCGCGGTGTATGAAAAGGATGTGCTGGAGCAGATTGTCCGGGTTGCCAGGGAACATGAGCTGATGATATTCTGCGACGAGATCTACGACCGTCTGATTATGGACGGGTATCAGCACACTTCCATTGCCTCTCTGGCTCCGGATCTGTTCTGCGTTACCTTCTCCGGCCTTTCCAAATCGCATATGATTGCCGGGTTCCGGATCGGCTGGATGGTTTTGTCCGGCGATCTGTCCAAGGGAAAAGATTATATGGAAGGCCTGAACATGCTTTCCAACATGCGTCTCTGCTCCAATGTTCCGGCACAGTCGATTGTGCAGACGGCGCTGGGCGGGTACCAGAGCGTCAACGAATACATTGTTCCGGGCGGAAGAATATATGAGCAGAGAGAGTTTATCTACAATTCACTGAAGGATATTCCGGGTATCAGCGTTGTCAAACCGAAGGCTGCCTTTTATATTTTCCCGAAGCTGGACATCGAAAAATTTCATATTACCGATGATATGCAGTTTGCCTACGATTTCCTTCATCAGAAGCAGGTGCTTGTTGTGCAGGGAACCGGGTTTAACTGGATTGCGCCGGATCATTTCAGAATTGTGTATCTGCCTCACCGCAGGACGCTGTCACAGGCAATGCAGAAGCTTTCTGATTTTCTGGAAACCTATCATCAGTAGGAGATCCACTGTCAGAGGCTGGCAAAACAGAACAGGGAAAGAGAGGAAAAGAATCCGATGAGTTTTCAGATGAAAACAACACCCCAGATAGAAATGCTTACCAGCGAGTGTGTGAATCATTCCACCCTGGATACTTCACTGTACAAGAAATATGATGTGAAGCGCGGCCTGCGCGATCTGAACGGGACCGGCGTTCTTGCCGGCCTGACGCAGATTTCCAATATTGTGGCGTTTAAGGATGTGGACGGGGCAAAGACCCCCTGCGACGGGGAACTGTACTACCGCGGCATCAACATTAAAAAGCTGACGGCGGGATTTCTGGAGGAAGACCGGTTCGGGTTTGAGGAGACCGCTTACCTGCTTCTGTTCGGAAGTCTTCCGAATGAAGCCGAACTGAAGGAATTCACAAAGCTGCTGGCGAACCAGCGGGCGCTTCCCAAAAATTTTGTCCGCGACGTGATTATGAAGGCTCCCAGCAAAAACATGATGAACACGCTTTCCCGAAGTGTGCTGACCCTGTATTACTACGACAACAATCCGGATGACATCAGTCTGTCCAATGTACTGCGGCAGTGCCTGAATCTGATCGCGGATTTCCCCATGCTTTCTGTTTATGGCTATCAGGCCTACAATCATTATATTAAGGGGAAGAGTCTTTATATTCACAATCCGTCCCGCACTCTCTCCACAGCGGAAAATATTCTCCGGATGCTCCGCCCGGATAAAAAATTCACCCACTTTGAGGCCAAGGTGCTGGATCTGGCCCTGGTGCTCCATATGGAACATGGAGGCGGTAATAACTCTACGTTTACCACACATGTGGTGACTTCTTCCGGAACGGACACCTATTCCACTATCGCCGCGGCTCTGGGCTCTCTGAAGGGACCGAAACATGGCGGCGCCAATATCAAGGTGGTGGAAATGATCGCGGATCTGAAAAAGAACGTGAAAGACACAACCGATCCGGAACAGGTAGAGGAATACCTGCGCATGCTTCTTCACAAGGAGGCGTTTGACCGGAAAGGGCTGATCTACGGCATGGGACACGCGGTGTATTCCATTTCCGATCCGAGGGCGGAAATATTCAAGAAGTTTGTGGAGGAACTGGCAGAAGAGAAGGGACGGGAGAAAGACTTCCGGCTGTACAGCATGATCGAGGATCTGGCAAAGAAGGTCATCGCGGATGAGAGACACATCTACAAGGGCGTCAGCGCGAACGTGGATTTTTACAGCGGCTTTGTTTACAGTATGCTGGATCTACCGACGGAGCTGTACACGCCGATTTTCGCGTGCGCCCGTATTGTCGGCTGGAGCGCCCACCGCATGGAGGAACTGATCAATACCGACAAGATCATCCGTCCTGCCTACAAGAATGTGCTTCCGGAGCAGGACTATGTACCGCTCAGAGAAAGAGAGTAATCGCTTGGGACGTTTTTTATCTGCTTTTTATCCGGATGAACGGGCGGAGTCCGTCTATGAAATCAATTTTGAAGCCTGGTACCGAAAGGGATTCCGAGGACTGGAATTTGATGTGGACAATACGCTGGTGCCCCACGGTGCGCCAGCGGACGCCAGGTCAGTCGAGCTGTTCCGGAAGCTCCGCGGCATCGGCTTTCGCACCTGCCTGATCTCCAACAACCGGAGAGCCAGGGTAATGCCGTTTGCGGAGGCGTTGGGAACAGAATTCATCTCCATGGCAAACAAGCCCTTTACCGGCGGCTACCGAAGAGGCTGCACGGTTCTGGGTACGGATGAGCAGCACACGCTGTTTATCGGCGACCAGCTGTTTACCGATGTGTGGGGAGCCAGAAGAGCCGGGATCTACACCATTCTGGTAAATCCGATCAACCCGAAGGAGGAAATCCAGATTGTCCTGAAGCGGAAGCTGGAGAAGAAAGTGCTGGACTGCTACGACAGGGACAGACGCGGCTGACTACAGATTCCGTGTTGACAGAGGTAGGGAAATACGGTATCATCTTAACGTTTAAGAGTGAGCTTCAGGCGCATTTCTGCCGCCGCTGAAGCATAACGGGATGGATCTGCATGCAGGCATGTGTCCGTCTTTGTTTTGCGGCCGGATTTCTGCAGGAAGCGCGGTTTACACTAAATATATACATGGTTTTTAAGGAGGAACATCACGATGGCAGATGTAGCAGCTGGCGATTTTAAAAACGGCATTACCCTGGAGATTGAAGGCAAGGTTTGTCAGGTTATGGAGTTTCAGCACGTAAAGCCGGGTAAGGGCGCGGCTTTTGTCAGAACAAAGCTGAAGGATGTCATCAATGGCGGTGTTGTGGAAAAAACCTTCCGTCCGACCGAGAAATTCCCGGCGGCCAGGATTGACCGTGTGGAGATGCAGTATCTGTACAACGACGGAGATCTTTATTACTTCATGAACACAGAGACCTTTGACCAGATCGCTGTCAACCAGGAGACCGTCGGTGATTCCCTGAAGTTTGTCAAAGAGAACGAGATGGTTAAGATCTGCTCCTACAACGGCAATGTTTTCGCTGTAGAAGCTCCTCTGTTTGTAGAACTGGTTATCACGGAGACAGAGCCCGGCTTTGCCGGAAATACCGCGCAGGGAGCGTCCAAACCGGCTACGGTTGAGACCGGCGCGCAGATCAGTGTTCCGCTTTTTGTCAATGAGGGTGACAAGGTTCAGATTGATACCCGTACCGGTGAATATCTGAAGCGTGTGTAATCTTTTATTTCTGTAAAACAGCTCCCGACAGGGCTGCCGCTGGACATTCGGCGGTTAAAATGGTATTCTGAAACTGCCTTTTCAAGGCAGTTTCTTTTTTCCGGAAATTCTTCCGCTGCGGAGAACCGGACATTTCTTTTTTCATTTCTAATCTGCCGCGTTCCGCGGTCCTGTCGAAAGGAGTTTGCTATGATGCAGTACAGGGAATTTGAGGGTATGCTTGTAAAGGAGCTGCAGAAACAGTCGGAAGGGATGTTTTCTGTCTCTCTCAGCGAGGTCAGTAAAAACAACGGACTGAAAAAACGTGCCATAATCCTGAAAGGAAAGAGCGGTTGTGTCAGTCCCACAGCCTACCCGGAGGATTATTACCGGAGAGCCCGGTATTCCATGAGTATTCCTGAAATCGCCGATGAAATCATTGACAGCTATCTTCACTGTGTGGCGGTGAAAGATTCGCTTCCGGAAGATTTTTTCCTCCATTATGAGACGGTTGCCCCGCACGTTTACTGCCAGCTTGTCAATAGGAAAAAGAACGAAGAACGGCTGTCCGGGATGCCTTTTGAGCCGTGGCAGGATCTGGCGGTCAGCTATTATTACCAGGCGGATGGAAAAATGTCGGATTACCACATACAGATCAGTCTTTCACACCTGGAAAAATGGGGGATCGGGACGGATCAGCTGAGGAAAGACGCCTGGCAGAATACTCTGGAAAAAAAGCGGGCTACTCTGCGCAGGCTCTGTGATATTCTCAGGGAAAGTCCGGAATATTCCCGCGACGGCGAACTTCCGGATTCCAGCCTTCTTGTGCTGACCAACACTGACGGGGTGGCTGGCGCTGTCGCCATCGCCTACCCGAATCAGATCGAAATTATCCGCGCGGGACTGGACAGCGGATTTTATATGATACCCTGCAGCATTCACGAGTGCCTGATTCTCCCGGATGACGGAACATACCGGGAGGAAGAACTGAACAGCATGGTGCGGGATGTGAACAAGACCCAGCTTCAGCCGGACGATGTGCTTTCCGACCATGTCTATAAATTCTGAGTTTCACGCGGGCGGAAGTGGGACTGCGCACACGCAGAGAGGGAGAGATACAGTTGCATCAGATCAGCATTTTTTCTTTCCGGATGGACGGGAAAAAGACAAAGGAAGCCTTCCTTCAGCAGGCGGTCGAAAGTTACTGCTGTAAAATCGGATTCGGGAATCCGGAAGATTCTTCCTGGGAAGTCCGGAAAACAGAAAAAGGGAAACCGTTTTTTGTAAATCAGCCGGGAAGATATCTTTCTGTCACAGACAGCGGGAGGACACGGATGATTGCGCTTGGTGATTGCCTGATGGGGATTGATCTGCAGCTGCCGGAAACTCGAGGAGGTAAGAACCGGACAAGAGAAGAACAGTGTCAGGTTCTGGCGAGCCGATGGTTCCATCCTGAGGAGAGCTGCTGGATCACCGGGGCAGCTGACTTTCAGCCGGAGGACGGGCGGTGTGCGCAGAAGAGTCTGCAGCGGATAAATTCCGGAACGGGTATGTTTTCCGGCGTTACCGGCAGATTTTTTCAGGTCTGGACGGGCAAGGAGGCCTATGTCAAGTATACCGGATCGGGGATAGACGGGAATTTTTCTCGCTTTTCTGTACTGGATCCGGCACTTCCGGCAGTTTTGTCCTGGTTTGCCGTGCGGGCGGAGGACAGGGAGGGAAGAGAAAAAGACGCCCTGCTCTGCGTCTGTACCGGGGAGAAGACAGAAATCCACATGCAGAGAACCTGGAAGAGATAACTTTCCATAATTCATCAACTGCTGTTCTGTGTTTTGGTTCAGCGCTTGAAAATGCCGGCCGGCTTTTGAACAGAAATGCAGTTAAAAAACGTGGAAAAAAAGCCGGGAACGCCCGGATATTGGAAAAACCGCATTGACAAAAGCAGAAACCCGTGTTATGGTAGCAGATGTTGAAAAGAAAGAAGAGTATCTGCTCTCACCTTAGCACGGCGCGTGACTCGGGTTAATATGTTCAGATCAGGACAGACAAGCTCTGTTCTGTGCTGTCGTATGAGAGTGGATAGTCTGTCTATCCACTTTTTCTTTTTGCAGGGGATCAGCATTTCAGAGATTATTCGGGAGGTACTAAAGATTAGCGAGTTAATGATTAACGAGCAGATCCGTGACCGCGAGGTCCGTCTGGTCGGAGAAAATGGGGATCAGCTGGGAATCATGTCAGCGAGAGAGGCCTATATGAAGGCGCAGGAAGCCGGCCTCGACCTTGTTAAGATCGCCCCGATGGCCAAACCGCCGGTGTGCAAAATTGTGGACTACGGCAAGTTCAGATATGAACAGGCCCGCCGTGAAAAAGAGGCGCGTAAGAAGCAGCATACCGTGGATATTAAGGAAGTTCGGATGTCGCCCAACATTGACACCAATGACCTGAATACCAAGGTGGGCGCAGCCAGAAAGTTTCTGACCAAGGGGGACAAGGTAAAGGTTACTTTACGGTTCCGTGGCAGAGAGATGGCGCATATGAATGCCAGCCGTCATATTCTGGATGATTTCGCAGAAAAGCTTTCTGACATCGCGACGGTGGAAAAGCCTGCCAAGGTGGAAGGAAGAACAATGTCTATGGTTCTGGCAGAGAAACGTAAGTAAGGAGGAATGAATTATGCCTAAGATGAAAACAAAAAGAGCAGCGGCTAAGCGTTTTAAGGTTTCTGGTACAGGTAAGCTGATCAGACATAAAGCATATAAGAGCCACATCTTAACCAAGAAAACGACAAAGCGTAAGAGAAATCTGAGAAAGGCAGCTGTGCTGGATCAGACAAATGTACGCAGCATGAAGAGAATACTTCCGTACGATTAACTGGTTAAGGAGGAAAAGGAATTATGGCAAGAATTAAAGGCGGTTTGAACGCAAAAAAGAAACATAACAGAGTACTGAAGCTGGCAAAGGGCTACAGAGGCGCCAGAAGCAAACAGTATCGTATCGCAAAACAGTCCGTTATGCGCGCAATGGCTTCTTCCTACGTGGGAAGAAAGCAGAGAAAACGTCAGTTCCGTCAGCTCTGGATCGCACGTATCAATGCTGCAGCCAGAATGAACGGCCTGTCCTACAGCAAGTTCATGTACGGCCTGAAGAAGTCCGGCATTGATCTGAACCGCAAGGTTCTGGCAGATATGGCTGTTGCGGATAAGGAGGCTTTTGCAAAGCTGGCTGAGACCGCAAAGGCAGCGCTGTAAAGAAAAAGACAACACAGGGATATCCGCTTAAAAGGATAAAAAACCGGCAGGGACGCCGCAGATCTTCGGATCAGGTGCGTTTCTGCCGTTTTTTTTCTGATTTATCAGCAATTCCGGGCGGCCTTCAAATTTCAGTCAGCCCAGGCTTCCTCAACGCTTCCAGATGGCTTTTACATTGTCCAGACGGGCAGACATTCCGCCAAGAAGGGCATCTGCCAGCGTTATGGCAGTCATGGCTTCGACAACAACGACAGCCCGCGGAACGATGACGGGATCGTGCCTTCCGTGAATGGAAAGATCCACTGCCTCTCCGCTTCTGCTGACGGTTTTCTGGACGCGGGAGATGGAAGGAGTCGGCTTGATGGATGCCCGGATCCGTATATCACTGCCGTCCGAGATTCCGCCCAGAATGCCTCCGGCATGATTGGATGCCTTGCGGATGGAGGTGGAATCCGGGACGCAGGGAAGGAAGGGGTCGTTGTTCTGGGCTCCGGTGGCTTCTGCCACGGCGATCCCGTCACCGATCTCCACGGCCTTAACGGCGCCGATCGACATAATGGCTTTTGCCAGGCAGGCGTCCAGCTTGTCAAAGACCGGATCTCCTGCTCCGGCGGGCATTCCCGAAACCAGGCATTCAACGGAACCCCCCGAAGAGTTCTTTTCCCTCATGCACTGTTCCAGCCAGAGCGAGGCTTTTTCCGCCGCGTCGGCGTCCGGCATGAACAGCCTGTTTTTCATGATCTGGGATTCATCAAAGGAAGAAATCTTCACCGGTCCGATGGATCTGGTATATGTGGTCAGATGAATGCCCAGTTCTTCCAGGAGAAGAACGGCGATGGCTCCGGCCGCGACCCTGCCGGTGGTCTCCCTGCCGGAAGAACGTCCGCCGCCTCTGTAGTCACGGAATCCGTACTTGATGTCGTACCCGAAATCTGCGTGACCGGGGCGGTAGACATCCGCAAGATTGCCGTAATCGGCGGAATGCTGGTCGTTATTCCGGATCAGCAGGGAGATCGGCGTTCCGGTGGTTTTTCCCTCGAAGACGCCGGAAAGGATTTCCACCCTGTCCGCCTCAGAGCGCTGTGTGGTGTAGCGGTTCTGGCCGGGCTTCCGGCGGTTCAGAAACGGCTGGATCCGCTTTTCCGAGAGTGAAAGGCCGGCCGGACAGCCGTCCACGACAGCCCCGACAGCCTTCCCGTGGGATTCTCCCCATGTTGTGACGCGAAAAATAGTTCCGATGGATGATCCTGCCATTTGTGTGTCCTTTCCTGATTCTGCTCTGTTTTTTGTATCCTACCACAGTAGAAAGGGTAATTGCAATGCGGCAGAGGAAACCGTTTCCCGCAGATGTCCGGAGACGCCGGGGAAATTTGACAGAATTGACAAAGGTGTTCAGGTTTCCTATAATCGGGTAAGCTGCAGGCGCAGCGGATAGACAGAGTACCTTTTTACGGATCAAAGGAGTTGCGTACATGAACTTTCTTCATAAAATGGAACGGAAATTCGGTAAATATGCCATCCGCCATCTGACTATTTATATCATTATAACCTATGTGACAGGCTACCTTCTTGCCCTCATGCAGCGGGGAACCGGAGCCAATTACATCGGCTATCTGTCTCTGAATCCGGACGCCATTCTGCACGGGCAGGTCTGGAGACTTGTCACCTGGTGGCTGATGCCTCCGGGGTCTCTGGATATTTTTACCATCATTATGCTGATTTTCTATTATCAGATCGGGACCGCCCTGGAACGTGTCTGGGGAGATTATTTCTATAACCTGTATATATTTTTCGGCCTCCTGATGACGGTTGTCGGAGCCTTTATCATCAATGCCATCTACGGCCCTTCACTTTTTCACTACGCGGACAGCCAGGGCATCGCGCTGATTTCCACCTACTATGTCAGCCTGTCCATTTTTCTCGGATTTGCGCTTACTTTTCCGAACCAGCAGGTGCTGTTTATGTTCCTGATCCCCATCAAAATGAAATATCTTGCCTGGGTCGATGTGGCGTTTCTGATCTACTCCGTGTTCCAGAGTTCCCTGAAGCTGTTTACGCTGATCATGATTCTCTGCTCCCTGGCGGGAACGATTGCTCTGCTGATTCTGAAGCAGAAAAGTCCGGCGGAGAGGAGAAGGCAGAGAGATTTTCACAGACAGATGAACGGCTACGGCACCCGGAATGCGGCGGGCGGCAATGCCTGGGACAGCCGGAGAAATACCCAGGATTACAGCGGTCAGGGACAGAAGGTAGACCGTACTACCTTCGGCGGAAAGAAAATCGCGGTTCACCGCTGTGCGGTCTGCGGAAGAACCGAGCTGGACGACCCGAACCTGGAATTCCGGTTCTGCTCCAAGTGCAACGGAAATTACGAATACTGCCAGGATCATCTGTATAACCACGTTCATGTAAAATAAAAAGTACCTTTTGCCGCTATCTGCATGCAGGCATGCGAGGTGTCGGACTTTGACACTGTATCAAAAAAGGACATGTCACAGGCAGAGCAGGATAGAAGAGGAAGGAATGACCACTTCCTGTACAGCAGGACAGAAGAAAGGACAGAAAATGAAAAAACCATTTACAACAAAGGAAAAGCTGGAGGAAATCGCACGGGAAATTCCGACCCCGTTCCATATTTATGACGAAAAGGGCATCCGGGAAAACGCGCAGGCGGTTAAGGAGGCGTTTTCCTGGAATAAGGGCTTCCGGGAGTATTTTGCGGTAAAGGCCACGCCGAATCCCTATCTGATCAACATTCTGAAGGAATATGACTGCGGCTGTGACTGCTCATCCCTGACAGAACTGATGCTCTCCGGGGCAATGGGGTTTGATGGGGATCATATTATGTTTTCATCCAATGATACCCCTCTGGAGGAATACCGGGAGGCGGACAGGCTGGGTGCCATCATCAATCTGGATGATTTCACGGGGATCGCAGATCTGGAGGAGGCGCTGGGCTATATTCCGAAACGCGTCTGCTGCCGCTACAATCCGGGCGGGCTCTTCGCTCTTTCCAACGGAATCATGGACAATCCGGGAGATTCCAAATACGGCATGACGACAGACCAGCTGTTTTCCGCGTTCCGGATTCTGAAGGAAAAGGGAGTGGAGGAATTCGGCATTCACGCTTTTCTCGCAAGCAATACGGTCACAAATGAATACTATCCGAAGCTTTCTGAGGTGCTGTTCAAGCTGGCGGTTCAGCTTCAGAATGTTACCGGCGCGAAAATTACATTCATCAATCTTTCCGGCGGCGTTGGCATTCCCTATCAGCCATGGGAGGAACCGAATGACATCCGGGTCATCGGAGAGGGCGTCCGGAAGGTGTATGAAAGGGTTCTGGTACCGGCAGGAATGGGGGATGTTGCGCTGTACACGGAGATGGGGCGCTTTATGATGGGACCCTACGGAGCACTTGTCACCCGTGCGATTCATGAAAAGCATATCTATAAGGAATATATCGGCGTAGACGCCTGCGCGGTGAACCTGATGCGGCCGGCCATGTACGGCGCATATCACCACATCACTGTCATGGGAAAGGAAGATGCCCCCTGCGACCACAAATATGATGTTGTCGGTTCGCTCTGCGAGAATAATGATAAATTTGCCATTGACCGCATGCTTCCGGAAATCGAGAAGGGAGACCTTCTGTTTATCCATGATACCGGTGCGCACGGCTTCTCCATGGGGTATAACTACAACGGAAAACTATGGTCCGCCGAGGTCCTTCTGAAGGAGGACGGAAGCTTTCAGATGATCCGCCGCCCGGAGACACCGAAGGATTATTTCGCCACGCTGGACTTTTCACCGGAATACCGGAAAATGTTCGGGGAATAAATGCGGTACGCTTGCATTTAGCATCCATATATGTTACGATTCTCTTTGCGTTTACCGCAGCAATGCCTGCCGGCGTGTCGGAACTGGTAGACGAGGCAGACTCAAAATCTGTTGGCAGCAATGCCGTGTGGGTTCGATTCCCACCGCCGGCACATAACCGATATACCGGAAATCCTTATTCTACAAGGGTTTTCGGTATTTTTTCGACCTTTTTCCGAGACTCGTGCGACAAATATGCGACAAAATCGTATCATCCCGTTTCCGGAAAAATGTCTGTGCGGGATATGTGTGTCAATTACGCGTTTATCCGGCACCTGTTCAGGAAAAACCGTCCGAACGGGGAATCTGAAGTACAAAAAACGGAGTATAGAAGGCGGAACATACCAGGACATGACCGAGGAAGAACGGATCCGGAAAAAAAGAGAAAAATATATGCGGGAGGCCATCCGGCAGGCACGGAAGGCGGAAGCGCTCATGGAGGTGCCGATCGGCTGCGTGATCGTCCGGGATGATAAGATTGTAGCCAGGGGGTACAACAGGCGGAACACGGATAAGAACACCCTGTCTCACGCGGAGCTGAACGCGATACGGAAGGCAGCCCGGAAGCTGGGAGACTGGAGACTGGAGGGCTGTACCATGTATGTGACGCTGGAGCCCTGCCAGATGTGCGCCGGCGCACTGGTCCAGGCAAGGATCGACGAGGTGGTCATCGGGTGTATGAATCCGAAAGCCGGATGTGCGGGTTCCGTGATGAATCTTCTTCAGATGGAGCAGTTTAATCATCAGGTTAGAATTGTCCGCGGCGTGCTGGAGGAGGAGTGCAGCGGTATGCTGAGCGGCTTTTTCCGAAAACTCCGGAATCAGAAAAAAGAAGAAAAAGCGGACGGATACGGCGGGACGTCGGCAGCACCGCGGAAGGAACCGGAGGAAACCTGCTGAAAATTATATTGCAATGCAATTACCGCTATGCTATAGTTGTCAAGTATGAATCTGCCCTGTCCGAGGGGCTATACAAGCAGCCCGGATTCAGAACACGGAATCTCCAACCGGCTCTTAATCCGCGGCGGTCATCAATCATATGGAGGAATCTCATGATTACAGCAGAAAAGAAACAGGAAATCATCAAAGAATTTGCCAGAACAGAGGGAGATACCGGTTCCCCTGAGGTTCAGGTAGCCATTCTGACAGAAAGAATTACAGAGCTTACCGAGCATCTGAAAAAGAACCACAAGGATCATCATTCCAGACGCGGCCTTCTGAAGATGGTAGGTAAAAGGCGCGGTCTTCTTGATTATCTGAAGAGCAAGGATATCGAGAGATATCGTGCGCTGATTGAGAAGCTGGGACTTCGTAAATAATCAGGAGAATGTCAGGGCGGGTAGAGATTCTATCCGCCCTGTGTTCGTGCATGAGCAGGAACAGCCGCCGGGCAGATGTGCTTTCTGCGGCAGACAGAAAGAAACAGACAGAAAGAGCTTGTGCATGGCCGGACAGCGGAAGATTGCTTCCGTTCCCGGCATACCGCTGCTTCTGCGGCGGAAGAACTGCGGAATTACCGGACTGTGCGCGTTCCGCAGATTGCTGCTCTGTCCCGCCTTTTGTGGGATGGGCTTTTAAGCGCAGTCAGGCCCTCCGGGTAACGTCTGCCCGGCTGGGTGAATGGTAAGACGAGAAGAGGAAGAAAAAGAGGAAAAATCAGAAAAATGGACGAAACAAAAACTTTTTCGACGAAACTGGAAAATCCGTATAAGACCTATACCATGGATCTGGCGGGAAGAACGCTGAAGGTGGAGATCGGCCGTGTGGCAAAACAGGCAAACGGAGCCGCCTTTATGCATTATGGCGATACAACACTGCTTTGTACGGCGACCGCATCCAAACAGCCCAGAGAGGGCGTGGATTTCTTTCCGCTCTCGGTAGAGTACGAGGAGAAGATGTACGCGGTGGGTAAAATTCCAGGAGGCTTCAACAAGCGCGAGGGCAAGGCTTCCGAGCACGCGGTTCTTACCTCCCGTGTCATCGACCGCCCCATGCGTCCGCTTTTCCCGAAGGATTACCGGAACGATGTGACCCTGAACAATATGGTAATGTCTGTGGATCCGGACTGCAATCCGGAGGTTGTGGCCATGCTGGGATCTTCCATCGCGACAACGATTTCCGATATTCCGTTTGACGGTCCCTGCGCTGCGACGCAGATCGGAATGATTGACGGAAAGCTGATTGTCAATCCGACGCTGGAGCAAAACTCCGTTTCCGATCTTCAGCTGACCGTCGCGTCCACCAGAGATAAGGTCATCATGATCGAGGCCGGAGCCAATGAGGTCCCGGAGGCAAAGATGATCGAGGCCATTTATCTGGCGGATGAGACAAATAAGAAAATTATTGCTTTCATAGACACCATCGTGGCGGAGTGCGGGAAACCCAAGCATGACTATATCAGCTGCGCCATTCCGGAAGAGCTGTTCGCGGCGATCCGAGAGGAGATTCCGCAGGAGGAAATGGAACAGGCTGTCTTTACGGACGACCGCTCCGTCAGAGAGGCAAATATCGCTGCTTACACGGAAAAACTGAGAGAGAAATTTGCGGATCAGGAGGATTGGCTGGCAGTCCTGGATGATGCGATGTATCAGTACCAGAAAAAGACCATCCGGAAGATGATTCTGAAAGACCACAAACGTCCCGACGGGCGTGCCATCCGGCAGATTCGTCCGCTGGCCGCGGAGGTTGACACGGTTCCCCGTGTTCACGGCTCCGCGATGTTTACCAGAGGCCAGACGCAGATCTGTAATGTCGTCACGCTGGCGCCGCTTTCCGAGGCACAGAGGGTGGATGGTCTGGATCCATACAAGACGGAGAAGAGATACATGCATCAGTATAACTTCCCCAGCTACTCGGTAGGAGAGACAAAGCCGTCCAGAGGACCGGGACGCCGCGAGATCGGCCATGGTGCGCTGGCGGAGCGTGCGCTTCTTCCGGTGCTTCCGGACAAAGAGACGTTCCCCTACGCGATCCGTTCGGTTTCGGAGACATTCGAGTCCAACGGCTCTACCTCCCAGGCTTCGGTCTGCGCTTCCTGCATGGCGCTTATGGCCGCGGGTGTGCCGATCCGGAAAATGGTAGCCGGAATTTCCTGCGGTCTGGTGACAGGAGATACGGACGATGACTATATTGTACTGACCGATATCCAGGGTCTGGAGGATTTCTTCGGCGATATGGATTTCAAGGTCGCGGGAACCCATGACGGAATCACAGCCATTCAGATGGATATTAAGATTCACGGGCTTACCAGAAAGATTGTGGAGGAGGCCATTTCACGCTGCAAGGATGCCAGAGAGTACATCCTGACAGAAGTGATGGAGCCGACCATTTCCGAGCCGCGTCCGACCGTCAACAAGTACGCCCCGAAGATTGTCCAGATTACCATCGATCCGGATAAGATCGGTGATGTGGTCGGCAAGCAGGGCAAGGTCATCAATGAGATTATCGCCCGCACCGGCGTTAAGATTGATATTGAGGATGACGGATCTGTCTCTGTCTGCGGAACCGACCCGAAGGCCATGGATCAGGCTCTGGGTTATATCCGGACGATTGTGACCGACTTCGAGGAAGGCCAGATTCTCACGGGAAAAGTTGTCAGCATCAAGGAATTCGGCGCGTTTGTGGAGTTTGCCCCCGGCAAGGAGGGAATGGTGCATATCTCCAAAATTGCCAGGGAGAGAATCAACCGTGTGGAGGACGTCCTGACACTCGGCGATGTGGTGACGGTGATCTGCCTTGGCAAGGACCGCATGGGGCGCATGAGCTTCAGCATCAAGGACTGCCCCAAAAACGCGAAGCCCTGCAATGCCTGAGACTCTGTCCGGCAGCAGTAGAAAGACAGATATGAAAATTAAGGTCAAGAAATTAAGCAGTACGGCGAAGCTGCCCACCAGGGGCAGCGCGTACGCCGCGGGGTACGATCTGTACGCGGATATCGCGGAACCGGCGGAAATTCCGCCCCATCAGACGGTGATGGTTTCCACAGGACTCTCCATGGAAATTCCGGAAGGGTATTTCGGCGCAATCTTTGCCCGGAGCGGACTGGCGGCACGGGAATCTCTCCGTCCGGCCAACTGTGTGGGGGTTGTGGACGCGGATTACCGGGGACCGTTTCTGATCGCCGTTCATAATGACGGGGAGACAGCCCGGACGGTCATGCCGCAGGAGAGAATCGCCCAGATGGTTGTGATTCCGTTTCTTCCGGTGGAGTTCTGCGAGTCAGAGGAATTAAGCGATACGGCGCGCGGCGAGGGCGGATTCGGAAGTACAGGAAAACAGTAAAAGATGACGGGTGACGGGAGGATTGTCGTATGAGTGAGGAATTACGTAACAGCGATGCGTGCAGCGGAGACTGTGCCGGCTGCGGCGGCGACTGCACCTCTTTTGATTCGGAGAAGCAGACGATCACGCTGACGCTGGACGATGATTCGCAGCTGGAATGCCGGGTCATCAATATATTTCAGGCTAAGGATCAGAAATACATTGTGCTTCTTCCTCTGGACAGCACGGACGGAGAAGGATATCTGTTCCGCTTTTTCCAGGAGGAGGGAGGAAATCCGCGTCTGGAGAATATCGATGACGAGGACGAGTATTCCTTTGCGGCGGATGTGTTTGAAAATCTGATGAGTCAGGCAGGCTTTCTGGAGCCGGAAGAGCAGGAAGGCGAGTCTGCACAGGAATGACACCCCGGTGATACGGAAATCAAGAGGCCCACGGACAAATCGCGGCTTTTCGCGGTCTGCCTGTGGGCTGTTTTTTCAGAAGGGAAAGGAGGATGTTATGGGAAGCATGAAGAGCGGAAATGTCTGTCTGGGTCTGCTGGCTCATGTAGACGCCGGCAAGACAACCCTGTCCGAGAGTCTGCTGTATCTGTCCGGGGCTATCCGGAAAAAGGGCCGCGTGGATCATGGGGACACCTTTCTGGATACGGATTCCCTGGAAAGAGAGCGCGGCATTACCATTTTTTCCAAACAGGCGGAGCTTCAGGCAGGAAGCCTTACCTTTACCCTGATGGACACGCCGGGGCACCGGGATTTTTCTCCGGAGATGGAGAGGACTCTGCAGATTCTGGACGAAGCGGTTCTGGTGATCAGTGCTGCGGACGGAGTGACCGGGCAGGTGAGAAATCTCTGGAAGCTGCTGAAACATTACGATATTCCGACATTTATCTTTGTTAATAAGATGGATCAGCCGGGAACCGACCGCAAAGAGATCTTCCGGGAGCTGCAGTCTGCGCTGGGGCCGGTTCTGGCGGATGTAACGGACGGACTGGAGACGGAGAGCGTTCAGGAGGATGTGGCTGTCTGTGATGACGCGCTGATGGAACGGTTTCTGGACGGGGTTCCGGTCACGGATCGGGATGTACGGGAGCTGACGGCACAGAGAAAGCTGGTTCCGGTCTGGTTTGGCTCTGCCCTGAAAATGGACGGTGTGGATCGTCTGTTGTCGGGTCTGGAGAGGTTTACCCCGAAAAAGGAATATCCCGGCGAATTCGGGGCAAGGGTATTCAAAATTAACAGGGACGAAAACAGAGAGAGGCTGACCTGGTTCAAGATCACAGGGGGAACCCTGCGGGTGAAGGAGACGGTCAGCCGCGGCGGACGGGAAGAGGAAGGAAAAAAGATCAATCAGATCCGAATTTATTCCGGAGCCTCTTTCCGCTCCGTGCAGGAAGTCCGGGCGGGTCAGGTATGCGCGGTGACCGGACTTGCGGACAGCCGGATCGGAGACGGTTATGGGGCGGAACAGGAAGGGGGAGAAGAACTCCTGCAGCCTGTTTTCTCCAGCGAAGTGATTCTCCGTCCGGAGGAGGACCGCATGTCCGCGCTTCAAAAAATCAGAATTCTGGAGGAAGAGGAGCCGATGCTCCATGTCCGCGCAGAGGAACAGACTGGCCGGATTTTTATTCAGGTGATGGGCGAGGTCCAGATGGAAATCCTGAAAAAGCTGCTGCTCCGCAGATTCGGCCTTCGGGTGGAGTTCGGCTCCGGCCAGGTGGTGTACAGAGAAACGATTGCGGCTCCGGCAGAGGGAATCGGGCACTATGAGCCTCTCCGCCATTACGCGGAAGTGAATCTTCTTCTGGAACCGGGCGTTCCGGGAAGCGGCATACAGTTTGCCTCTGCCTGCTCCAAGGACGTGCTGGCCGGAAACTGGCAGAGACTGGTTCTGACTGCGTTGGAGGAGAAAACACAGGTCGGGGTGCTCACGGGCGCTCCGCTGACGGATATCCGGATTACCCTGATCGGGGGCCGCGCGCACGAAAAGCATACGGAGGGCGGGGATTTCCGCCAGGCAGCCTGCAGAGCCGTCCGCCAGGGGCTGATGCAGACCAAAAGTATTCTTCTGGAACCCGTATATCAGTTTCGCGCAGAGCTGCCGGCGGAAAACGCCGGACGGCTGATGAATGATATGCGGAACCGGTATGGGAGCGCGGAGATGACGGAGACAGAAACGGTTTCCGGCAGCGGTACACAGGTGACGGTGACGGGCACTGTCCCGGCGTCTTCCTACGGATCCTACCAGCAGGAATTCACTGCCTATACGCACGGGAACGGAAGGATCGCCGTCACGCCGGACGGATACCGTCCCTGCCACAACGCGCAGGATGTCATTCTGGAAAAAAATTACGATCCGGATGCCGATACCGAAAATCCCTCCGGTTCTGTTTTCTGCAGTCACGGAGCCGGAACCTTCGTACCATGGAACATGGTTCCGCAGTACGCCCATGTGGAAACAGGCTGGGGCGGGAAAAAGTCCGGCGCGGAGGAGGCCGACAGGGAAGGATACTCAGGGGATTCTTTTGAGGCACGGCAGGAAATTGCAAACCGAAACCGGAAGACCTGGCAGGAAAGGGAAAAAGAGTATTCCGCCGGGGAAGAAGAGCTGAAGGCCATTTTTGAGCGGACCTATGGTCCCGTCAAAACCCGTGTGGAGCAGGTAGAACGTCCGACGCAGGACTCCCGTTATGCGGACGCGTACACCGCTTACCGGACCGGAAAAGGCGGACAATCTGGAACGCGGTCCGCGGGAAAAGCCTATTTCCTTGTGGACGGCTACAATATCATTTTTTCCTGGGACGATCTTCGGGAGCTGGCCTCTGTCAATATGGATGCCGCCAGGGACAAACTGATCGAGCTGATGCAGGACTACCAGGGGTATCTGGGGGAAACGCTGATTCTTGTGTTTGACGCCTACCGGGTGAAGGGCGGCAGAGGAGAAGTGCAGAAAAACAACAACATTTATGTGGTATATACCAGAGAGGCGGAGACCGCGGATGCCTATATCGAAAAAACAGTTCATGAGCTGGGGCACCGCCATCGGGTGACGGTCGCCTCTTCGGACGGACTGGAGCAGGTCATTATTCTGGGCGAGGGGGCAGTGAGGATGTCAGCGCGGGAGCTCCGGTCAGAGATCGTGCAGAGAAAAGAGAGGGTCGGAAACGAGTGGAAGGACGATCAGGCAGGCAGAAAAAATTATCTGCTGGATCATGCCGACGCAGAGACGGCAGAGATGCTGAAAAAGTAGCCGCGTTCTTGCAAAGTTTTCCCTGTTCCCGTATAATGGGTACAGATTTTGATATTTGTCCCACAGCTACGGAAAGGACGGTGTGAAGGGTGCCTGATGCCAATATTACCAAAAAGGCTCTTGCTGCTTCCATGAAGAAGCTGATGGAGGAAAAGCCTTTTGACAAAATCAGTGTCATAGACATCTGTGAAGGCTGCGGCATGAACCGCAAAAGCTTTTATTATCATTTCAAGGACAAGTACGATCTGGTCAACTGGATTTTTTATACGGATTTTATTGTCCTTGCAAGCAGCTCCAGCTACTCCGACGGCTGGGATCTGCTGCAGGCTGTCGTAAAGCTGTTCTACAGAGATCAGTCCTTTTATATCTGCGCGTTGGAAATTGACGGGCAGAATTCCTTCCGCGAGTATTTTTATGAATCCACAGAGCCGATCTTTCATCTGTTTACATCGGCCATAGGAGATGTGGATGGCATGGGACCGCTGGACGACCACTATGTCGTGGATATTTTTCTGGTAGTCATCTATCGCTGGCTTAAGGAAGGATGTGTTATGGGGCCGGAGAAATTCACCAGTTACCTGCGGCATGTGATGATCCTGGTCGGAAGAAAACTGGCTGAAATTTCGCCGTAGCCGGCGGCCCTTATCCGGCGCTGTCCTGCGCAGGCAGGGGAAGCGCGATGGAGAGAATCTGTTCCAGGGAGATCGTGTGCCGAAAATCCGTAAGGACGCCTTCCACTGTATGAATATCTCCGTTTTCCATCATCTCAAAGAACTGTCCGCGGGCGGAGATAATTTTGTCTACCATACTCAGATCGCTGTAAAAATCAAAGCAGATAAACGGATATTCGGGATGAGTCCTCATATTTCTGCAGTATTTTCCCATTCTTGCGGCGGTTTTCGCGGAACAGTTATCGGCCGCGACCGTCAGGATAAAGCTGGAGCAGTAACCGGTCAGACCCGCCCAGTGCTTTCCGTCCATCCATTCTCCTGCCGTTTCATCATTATAGTAGATATAAACAGAGTACAGAGATTTCTGGGCGCGCATAGCCTCTATGTTTTTGGAGACGGTGGGAGTGTCGGCCGGGAACAGGAACAGGGTGTTGGTTACGGAGCGGATTGCCTTCAGGTGTTCGGGATGCAGAAGCTGATCCGGGAGCAGACAGAAGAAGGAGCAGTCCGGGTTGTTCCGAAACATAGCCAGCAGTTTGTTCAGACAGGCGATGGACTCCTCGCAGCGAATGACATAGCAGTAAATCCCCAGAGGCCGCCCCTGCTTCACACAGCTCTCGATTTCGGAGACGGTGATGCTGGTGTGTCTGGCCGGATTGATCCGCAGGGAAATGCACCACGGAATATGAAAGGGCTTGACGCCGACAAGACTCTGAATGGTTTTTCTTCCGATTGTGAATCCGTTGTAGCCGATATTGATGCCGAAATCTTTCAGGTTCTGGCGGTTCGTGTTCCTCAGCAGATTTTCGATAACCGTGTAGTAGGTGCTGTCGTCATTCCGGAGAAGATCCTGAACCATGGCGTAAATTTCATCCAGAAACGGTCCCCGGTTAAACATCCTTCCCATGTCCGTCAGCTTCCGGATGCTGCGCTTGGGATCTTCCTCTACCTCGCGGATGCCGCGGTCTACGGTGGAATCTATGATTGCTCTTGTGATCGGATTTGGTTTTGCCATATGCAGAATGTCCGGCGCAAACAATAACAGGCCGGGCGCGCCTCCCTTCTTTTCCATTTAGTCATACACTCCCCGGAGATGGTGGCGGATGATTCCGTGTTTCACAGTCTCAAAGGAACCTGTTACGCTGTAATCACTGTATAGTTTCTATCATAAAAAGATTTCCGGAAAATAACATGGTCAGATTTTCCGATGTGTGAAAAAACCGGAACTCCTTCGTCCGCAGGCTGCGCGGAGGCGGGAGACCGCGGGAGACCGTGGGAGACGCGTCTGGAGAAAAGTCTTTACAATCCGGACAGATAATGTTAGAATAACTGACCGTGAGGCGCGTCCGCGCCGCATCCTTGTTCCCTGCACAGACAGGAAGCCAAAGACCAAAAGGAGGAAAAAACGCATGAACAAGTATGAATTAGCACTCGTTGTCAGTGCCAAAATTGATGATGAGGCCAGAGCGGCAGTTGTAGAAAAAGCAAAAGACTACATTTCCCGCGTAAACGGCGTCATCGGCGAAGTGGAAGAGTGGGGCAAAAAGAGACTGGCTTATGAGATCAATCATGAGCGCGACGGTTTCTATTATTTCATTCCGTTCGAGGCAGAGCCAACAGCTCCCGCTGAGATTGAGAGACATGCCCGCATCATGGATAACGTTCTTCGTTACCTGATTGTTCGTACAGACGCTGAATAAATTCGCATAAGGAGGAAAAAACCATGGCATTTGAGAATAACGGAAGTGCAAGAGAAGATGCTCCGAGCAGAAGAAGAGCTCCCCGCAGAAGAAGAAAAGTATGTGTGTTCTGCGGAAAGGACAATGTTATTGATTATAAGGATGCTGCAAAGCTTCGCAAATATATCTCTGAGCGCGGCAAGATCCTGCCGAGAAGAGTTACCGGAAACTGCGCAAAGCATCAGAGAGCTGTCACTCTGGCGGTGAAGCGCGCAAGACATCTTGCGATTCTTCCCTACGTAGAAGACTGATCAGAGAAAAGACTGTTGAGGGGCTGTCGCTTTACATGCATGGCATGCATAAGGTGACAGTCCTTTTTCACTATCAGCCGCAGTTTCCTGTCTTTCCTTTCCGTGTCGGGGTTTTGGCGCGGAAGGAACGGGGCGGCGCGCTGTCAGTACGGCTTTGACAGCCGGGGAGTTTTCTATGGCAGATTCGGCAAACGCATCGGTTGGTGCGGCAAAAAGAAAATGGGGGCTCGGGAAGAGGCGCGGCGAAAAGACCAGAGAAAAAAAACAGAGGAAGTATGTGTACTTTGATTACAATCTTCTTGCCGTTGTCATTATTCTGATTTGTTTCGGTCTGGTTATGCTCTATTCCGCCAGCGCGTATGAGGCGGCCAATGACCCGAATATCAACGATGATATGTACTATTTCCGCAGGCAGGCGGAAATCAGTCTCGCGTCGGTATTCATCGCGCTGTTTATTTCCAGGATTAATTACCGGATTGCGGTCAAGGCGGCTCCGGTTTTCTATGTCATTGCGCTTGGGCTGATGGCCATGGTCCGATATACGCCTTTTGGCGTTACCGTCAACGGAGCCAGAAGATGGCTGAATTTGGGAATCCAGTTCCAGCCGGCGGAGATCTCCAAGATAGCGGTGATCTGCATGATTCCGTTTCTGATACTGAAGATGGGAAAGAAGTGGGAGCGGCTCCGGAATGTGCTGCTGGTGTTTCTGGTCGGAGGCATACAGGCGTTCGGCGCGTATTATTTTACCGAGAATTTAAGTACGGCAATTATCATTTTCGGTATCTGCTTTTTCGTCATTTTCCTGGCTCACTCCAGAACAGTCCCTTTTGTCGCGCTGATGGCGGGAGGCGCCGGGCTGACCGGTGTGGGGCTTGTCGTGCTGAACCGCACGGTAAGCAGCAGTTCCAACTTCCGTATCCGCAGAATCCTGGCCTGGCTTCAGCCGGAAAATAATCTGAACTCCGGCGGCTACCAGGTGCTGCAGGGTCTTTACGCCATCGGATCCGGCGGCTTTTTCGGAAAAGGTCTGGGCAACAGTACGCAGAAGCTGTCCACCATTCCGGAGGCGCAGAACGATATGATCTTCTCTATTATCTGCGAGGAACTGGGGCTTTTCGGCGCCATCATCGTGCTGCTGCTCTTCGGCTACCTGCTGTACCGACTGTTTTTCATCGCACAAAACGCAAAGGATCTCTGCGGTTCGCTGATCGTGATGGGTGTGTTTGTGCATGTCGCTCTTCAGGTTATCCTGAATATCTGCGTGGTGCTCAACGTCATTCCCACAACCGGTGTAACGCTGCCCTTTGTCAGCTACGGAGGCACGTCGGTGCTGTTTCTGATGAGCGAAATCGGACTGGCGCTTAGTGTCTCGCGGCGGATTTCCTACGATGAATATGAGACAGACCGTCAGGCGGAGCCGCAGGGTAAAGGGCATTGACAAAAAACTGCCGGACAAGTACACTTTTCTTAAAAATATGTAATTATTCAGCCCCCCGGAAAATTGATGAAATCCGGGCGGAGAGCTTGCCCGCCGGACGGTTTCAGAAGTTCTCTGAGGGGCGGACAAGCGGCGAAGCCGCTCTGGCCGCTCACAACGCGGAACGCAAAGCGTTCCGAGCCCGGGGCGCTGAATAGATACAAAAAAACAAGGAAGCAAAAGCTGCCTGAAAAGGAGATAATTATGCTGGAAAAAATGAAGAAGATTCTGGCTCAGCAGCTGGATCTGGACGAGTCGGAAATCACAACGGAGTCCCGGTTCAAGGAGGATCTGGAGGCGGATTCCCTGGACCTGTTTGAGCTGCTGACGACGCTTGAGGAGCAGTATGAAATAGAAATTCCTGCGGAGGATATGGAACAGCTGACAACGGTCGGCGCTGTTATGGATTACCTGAAAACAAAAGGGATTGAAGAATAAACTTCGTCGGAACAGAAAGAAAGGCAATCAGACTGCTTCAGAAACCAGAGGCTGATTGCTTTTTTCTTTACGATTAACAAAAGAAGGAGAGCATAGAAACATCATGGTTAAAACAAGATTCGCGCCGAGCCCGACGGGCCGGATGCACGTAGGCAACCTTCGGACAGCACTGTATTCCTATCTGATCGCAAAACATGCGGGCGGCAGCTTTATGCTCCGGATCGAGGACACTGATCAGGAACGGTTTGTGGACGGGGCACTGGAGCTGATCAACCGGACGCTGGCAGATACCGGGCTTACCTACGATGAGGGTCCGGACAAGGACGGCGGCGTGGGACCGTACGTGCAGAGCGAGCGCTGCAGACAGGGCATCTATATGAAATACGCAAAGCAGCTGATTGACCAGGGTGACGCGTACTACTGTTTCTGCACAAAGGAACGGCTGGAGGGGCTGAAACGCACGGTGGCGGGAAAGGAGATCTCGGCCTACGACAAGCACTGTCTCCATCTCTCCAAGGAGGAAATCCAGGCGAATCTGGACGCGGGAAAGCCCTATGTCATCCGCTTTAATATGCCCACGGAGGGAACCACGACGTTCCATGATGAGATTTACGGAAATATTACCGTCAACAATGAGGAGCTGGACGATCTGATCCTGATTAAGTCCGACGGATATCCTACTTATAATTTTGCCAATGTGGTGGATGACCATCTGATGGGGATCACCCATGTTGTCCGCGGAAACGAATATCTGTCGTCCACACCGAAATACAACCGGATCTACGAGGCGTTCGGGTGGGAGATTCCCACCTATGTGCACTGCCCGCTGATCACCAACGAAGAGGGACAGAAGCTGAGCAAACGCTCCGGCCATTCCTCCTTTGAGGATCTGATTGACCAGGGGTATGTGAAGGAAGCGGTGGTTAATTTTGTCGCCTTCCTTGGCTGGAGTCCTGCCGGTGACCGCGAAATCTATTCGCTGCCGGAGCTGGTGGAGGTGTTTGATTACCATCATATCAACAAATCCCCGGCGGTCTTTGACATGACCAAGCTGAAGTGGATGAACGGCGAGTACATCAAGGCCATGGACAGCGAGGAATATTTTAAGCTGGCGGAGCCTTATTTAAAGAAGGCGCTTCCGGAACACATGGATATCAGGAAAATCGGAGAGATGGTGAAAACCCGTATCCAGATCTTTCCGGATATCACGGAGCAGGTGGACTTCTTCTCCGGGGTTCCCGCATATGATGTCTCTATGTATGTTCATAAAAAATCGAAGAGCACGCTGGAGACGTCCCGGAAGGTGCTGATGGAGACCATACCGCTGCTGGAGACAGCGGAGGATTTCGGAAATGATGCGCTGTTCGGCCTGTTGTCTGCGTACGCGAAGCAGAACGAGATGAAGGTGAACACGGTTATGTGGCCTCTGCGCACGGCTGTCTCCGGAAAGCAGGCGACTCCTGCCGGGGCGACCGGTATTATGGAAGTGCTGGGAAAAGACGAGACCATCCGAAGGCTGCGGGCAGGGTTAGACAAAATTGAACATGCAGTTTAATGAAGCACAGCAGAGGGCGGTACAGCACCGGGACGGGCCGATGATGGTTCTCGCCGGGCCGGGTTCCGGCAAGACAGCGGTCGTGACCGGTCGTACCTGCCGTCTGATTGAAGACGGGATCTCTCCTTCATCCATTCTGGTGGTAACTTTCACCAGAGCCGCCGCCGCGGAGATGAAGGAGAGATTTTTAAGACAGAGGGGCGGGAAGTCCACGGCGGTGACCTTCGGAACCTTTCACGGCGTGTTTTTCGGGATACTCCGGCACACCTATTCTATCAGCGGGAGAACCGTTATCGGAGAGCCGCAGAAGCTATCGCTTCTAAAGGAGCTGCTGCAGCAGCTCTATCCTGGGGCGGAGCAGGAAGCGGATCTTCCCTCGCAGGTGGGAAGAGAGATCAGCCAGATCAAGGGAAACGGACTATCTCCGGAAAATTACTACTCCGGCGTTCTCCCGCAGGAAGTATTCCGGAAGGTCTGGGCCTTGTATGAGAAGTGGAAGCAGGAAAACCGGAGAATGGATTTTGACGATATCATTGTCCGCTGCTGGCGGCTTCTCTCGGAACGTCCGGAGCTCTGCCGCGCCTGGCAGAATAAATTTCAGTATCTGCTGATTGATGAATTCCAGGACATCAGTCCCATGCAGTACAAAATTATCAAGCTGCTGGCGCAGCCCCGGAATAATCTCTTTATCGTCGGGGATGATGACCAGAGCATCTACCGTTTCCGCGGAGCAAATCCGGAGCTTATGCTCCGTTTCCCGAAGGAGTACCCGGACTGCCAGACCGTCACGCTGGACCGGAATTACCGGAGCACACCGGAAATTCTGGAGACCGCCGGAAAGCTGATTGCAGGAAACAGGAAGCGGTTCCCGAAAAAGATACAGGCTGTGTGCGGCCACGGAGAGCCTGTCCGGCTGGAAATCTTTTCCAATCCCCGGAAGGAGTGCATCCATCTTGCGCAGGAGATCCGCAGGGAAAAAGAATCCGGCACGGATTTTGATAAAATTGCGGTTCTGGTCAGAACAAATGCCGGCTGCAGGGAGGCGGTGGAACAGATGATGGCGTGGCAGATTCCCTTTTCTGTCCGGGAGATGCTTCCCTGTATCTATGACCACTGGATCGCCCAGACTCTTTTCTCCTATATGCAGATCGGCGCGGGGAGCAGAAAGCGGACAGATTTTCTCCGGATCTACAACCGGCCGAACCGCTATTTTTCCAGAGATGCCTTTCTCGCCCCGGAGACCACCTTTGATTCCCTTTTCCGTTACTATCAGGATAAGGAGTGGATGATGAAACGGGTCGCAAAGCTGGAGGATGACATTCACGCCATCGGGCGCCTGGCGCCATATGGTCAGGTCATTTATATCCGCCGGGCGGTCGGGCTGGACGATTACGCGAGAGAGTACGCCAGGGAGAGGGGAATTCCGGAGGAAGAGCTGATGCAGGTTCTGGATGAACTCAGTGAGAGCGCCAGAAATTATCCGACCTGGGACGAGTGGCAGAAAGGGATAGAAGCATACCGGGAGAAGCTGCAGACGCAGAGGCAGCAGGGCAGCGAGACACCCGGCGTCTGTCTTTCCACGCTGCACGCAGCCAAAGGAATGGAGTACGATTCCGTCTATATCCTGGATGTCAATGAGGGGGTGATACCCTATCATAAGGCAGTCCTGGACGCAGATCTGGAGGAAGAGAGGCGCATGCTCTACGTAGGAATGACCAGGGCAAGGCTGCGGCTTCATCTGTACGCGGTCAGGGAGAGATATGAAAAAAAGGCGGAGCTTTCACGATTTCTGCGGGAATGCGGCAGTTCATGTCCGAACAGCCGGACAGGAAGGAGCGATTGTCGATGACAAGGGAAGAGTACAGGGATGACAGGGAAATTCCGGAACCGGCCGGAGACAGAAAAAGCGGGAAGAGGGAGAGGCATACCATCACGACAACGACCAGGCTCCTGACCTGCCGGGAGATCCTGTCCATGATTCCGGATTACCTGAATAACAACCTGTCTGACCGGCAGCTGGAAAAATTTCTGGAACATATTCAGCACTGTTCCAGCTGCTACGAGGAGCTGGAAACCAATTTTATGGTGGATCGGACGGTCCGGTACCTGGATAAGCCAGGAAGCGGGGACACATCCTTTAATCTGAAGCCGATGCTTCGCCAGGATCTGGAGAGAAAACAGAAACAGCTGAAGGAAAAGCGGATTTCCGGACGGGTCCGGCTGCTGATTATTCTGGTCACGCTGATCCTGATTGCCCTGCTGGTTCTGGATGTCACAGGAGTGTTTAAGATAACAGTAGTCCTGCCGTCCCTGATCTGACGGGACGCGTCGGGGGAAAATACAAAAGCAGTACCTTACAGACAGCGTTTTTGCTGCTGCATTGATTCAGCAGACGGAGAAAAAACATTGAGCGGAAAAATCGTTTTTATTGACGGACACAGCATTCTGAACCGTGCCTTTTACGGCCTGCCGGATCTGACGGCATCGGGAGGAAGACATACGGGCGCGGTTTACGGTTTCCTGAATATTCTGTTTAAGATTCTGGAGGAGGAACAGCCGGATTATCTGACAATCGCCTTCGACACGCACGCGCCGACCTTCCGCCACAAAATGTATGAGGCCTATAAGGGAACACGCCATCCCATGCCGGAGGAGCTCCGGGAGCAGGTTCCGCTGATGCAGGAAGTGCTGAAGGCCATGGGCGTTCCCATCGTCATGAAGGAAGGATTTGAGGCGGATGACATCTTGGGAACCCTTTCTGTAAAGGCGGAGAAAGAGGGACTGGACGTTTCGGTGGTTTCCGGCGACCGGGATCTGCTGCAGCTGGCGACAGAAAAGGTTTTGATACGGATTCCCAGAACAAAGGGTGGAAAGACGGAGATCACGGATTATCATGCCGGGGATGTGGAAGATGCCTATGGACTGACGCCTCCCCAGATTGTGGAGCTGAAGGCGCTGATGGGGGACACTGCGGATAATATTCCGGGTGTTCCCGGAATCGGCATCAAGACGGCCACAAAAATCCTGAAGGAGTACGGAACCGTGGAGAATGCCTACGCGCATGTGGAGGACATCAGGCCGCAGAAAGCTATGACAGCGCTGCGCGATCACTATGATTCCGCGCTTCTCTCGGAGAAACTGGCAAAAATCAACACAGACAGTCCGGTGGAGCTGGATCTGGAGAAGGCAAGGCTGGGAAATCTTTTTACACCGGAAGCCTGTGAGATGTTCCGGGATCTGGGATTCAAAAAGCTTCTCACCCGCTTTGAGGCGGCTCCTGCCGCCGAAAAGAAGATGGTGGAGATCCGTACGGTCACAGAGCTGCAGGAGGCGGACACTCTGATGAAAAAAGCGGCCGGGGCGGACAGAGCCGGTCTTTTCCTTCTCCAGCAGACAGACCGGAAATCGGGAAAGTGCCATGTCTGCGGACTCGGCCTGTCCATTCCGGATCAGAAGGACGGCGCCGGCGGAACCTTTTACATTCCCGCGGGCGGGTTTGTAACAGAGAATCTTCTTCTGGACGCGGTTCGCCGGATTGCCGGAGAGTGTCCTCTTCTGTGTACGTTCGGATTCAAGGAGATGGTGTGCGCGGCAGATCTTCCGGAAGCCGCAGAGGGAAGTGTTTTCGATATTAAAATCGCGGCCTATCTGCTGAACCCGCTTACCAGCGACTATAGCTTCGATACGATTGCCAGGGATTGCGGGGCGGATGGTGTGAAGTCCGCGGAGGAGATATTCCAGTCGAAAAAGCTCCCCCTTCCGGAACAGATGGAAGCAGACAAGGCCGCCGTTTACGCCGGGGAAACAGCCTTTGCGGCGCTGGCGGCACAGCCGGTGCTGGAGCGGAGACTGAAGGAGAACGGCATGCTTGCGCTTTTCCGCAGTATGGAGATGCCGCTGGTCTATGTGCTTGCAGATATGGAGCGCGCCGGGATCCGGGTGCTTCCGGAAGAACTGGAGCAGTACGGGAACCGACTGACGGAAGGCATAAGGCAGGTGGAGGCTTCTGTCTATGAGCAGGCAGGCGAGACCTTTAATATCAATTCTCCGAAGCAGCTGGGGGAGATTCTTTTTGAAAAAATGAAGCTTCCGGGAGGAAAAAAGACGAAGACGGGGTATTCCACCGCGGCGGATGTGCTGGAAAAGCTGGCGCCGGAGGCTCCGATCGTCCGGGATATCCTGGAATACCGTCAGCTGACCAAGCTGAAGTCTACCTACGCGGACGGACTAGCGGCGTTTATCGCTGACGACGGACGGATTCACTCTGTCTTTCACCAGACCATTACGGCGACAGGACGGATCAGCAGCACCGATCCGAACCTGCAGAATATTCCGGTTCGGATGGAGCTGGGTAGACAGATCCGCAAGGTATTTCTTCCTGCGGAGGGCTTTGTCTTTCTGGACGCGGACTACTCGCAGATCGAGCTGCGTGTTCTGGCGCATCTGTCCGGGGATCAGAAGCTGATTGACGCCTACCGGATGGAGAAGGATATTCACGCGATCACGGCATCCCAGGTGTTCCATGTTCCGTTTGACCAGGTGACGCCGCTGCAGAGAAGAAACGCGAAGGCCGTCAATTTCGGCATTGTCTACGGGATCAGCTCTTTCGGGCTGGCGGAGGATCTGGGGATCTCCAGAAAAGAAGCAGCGGAATACATTGAGCAGTATTATCAGACCTATCCGGGAATTCGTTCTTTTCTGGAAGGACTTGTGACTTCCGCCAGGGAAAAGGGATATTCCGAGACCATGTACGGCCGCCGCCGCCCCATGCCGGAGCTGAAATCCAGCAATTTTATGCAGCGGCAGTTCGGGGAACGGGTGGCTAAAAACGCCCCGATCCAGGGGACAGCGGCGGACATTATTAAAATTGCCATGATCCGCGTCAGCCGCAGGCTGAAGGAGGAAAAGCTGAAATCCCGTCTCATCCTGCAGGTGCATGACGAGCTGCTGCTGGAGACGGCGAAGGATGAGCTGGAGAAGGTAAGCCGGATTCTGGAGGAAGAGATGACCGGAGCCGCGAAGCTGGCGGTCAGGCTGGAAATCGACATGCATACCGGGAACAGCTGGTATGAGGCAAAATAACCGGATTGCAGAATTGTTTTTGTCGCAGAAAGTATAGAAGAGGAAGCGGAAACATGTATCTGATTGGAGTGACAGGGGGAGTCGGGAGCGGAAAAAGCGAGCTGCTGCGCTATGTGCGGGAAAGGTACGGCGCCTATGTACTTTTTGCGGACCAGGCGGCCGCCGGCCTGATGCGGCGGGGAGAGAGGTGCTTTGAGCCGGTTGTACGGCTTTTCGGCCCGGAGGCGCTGGGTTCTGACGGAGAACTGGACAGGGGTAAGATTGCAGGGATGATTTTTTGCAACGATCCGCTGCGGGAGGAGATGAACCGGATTGTGCACCCCGCGGTGCGAGAGTATATCCTGGAAACAATCCGTGCGCAGCGGGCAGAGGGAACATGTCTGTTTTTCCTGGAGGCCGCCCTTCTGGTCGAGGAAAAATATAATGAAATATGCGATGAGTTGTGGTATGTTTATGCAGATGAGGCCGTCCGGCGGAAACGGCTGAAGGAATCCCGCGGATATACGGACAGTAAAATTACTTCCATGATCCGCAGCCAGCTTCCGGAACAGAGGTTCCGCGAGGCGGCGGATTTTGTAATCAACAATTCCGGACCGCTGGCGGACTCTTTACGTCAGGTAGACAGCAGGCTGGAAGAGTTATCAGGCAGGGTGTAAATCCCTGCTGTTTTCCGGAATTTTATACGGACAGGGAGATCATTCATGAAGTTGTGCAGTCTTGCCAGCGGAAGCAGCGGAAACTGTATCTTTGCGGGAAGTGAAGAGACCAGCCTGCTGTTTGACGCCGGAATCAGCGGAAAAAGAGTAGAACAGGGGCTGAATTCCTTTGATTATACGGGGAAGGATATCCATGCCATCTTTGTCACGCATGAGCACGCAGATCATATTTCCGGGCTGGGAGTCCTGGCCAGAAGGCTGGGCGTTCCGATCTACGCCACAGAGGGAACCATACGCGCCATACAGAATACCGCGCAGGTCGGCAAAATACCGGACAGCCTGTTTCACCCGGTTTATGCCGACCGGCCTGTTCAGGTGGGAGACATGGAAATAGAGCCGTTTTCGATTTCGCACGATGCGGCGGATCCGGTCGGGTACCGGATTACAAGCGGCACCCATTCCGCCGCGATAGCCACCGATATGGGGACGTACACGGACTATACCGTGCGCCATCTGCAGTACTGCGACACACTTCTTCTGGAGGCAAACCACGATATCCGCATGCTGGAGATGGGGCGCTATCCCTACCCGCTGAAGGTGCGTATTATGAGCGACAAAGGGCATCTCTCGAATGAGGCGTCCGGACGTCTGCTCTGTCAGGTGCTGCATGATCATCTGAAATATATTGTCCTGGGGCATCTCAGCGCGGAGAATAATTACCCTGCGCTGGCGTATGAGACTGTCTGCAGCGAGGTCACGACCGGGGATAATCCCTACCGCGCGGATGATTTCCCGATTTCTGTCGCAGGACGCAGCAGCGTGGGAGAACTGCTGGAGTTCTGACAGCCGGAACGGAGAATGGATCAAAGGGAAACGGCACAGAGGAGGAAAGCCATGAAAAAAACAATCATTACGGTAACAGGCAGAGATACGGTGGGAATTATTGCCAAAGTCTGCAACTATCTGGCGGAAAACCATGTCAACATCGAGGATATTTCCCAGACCATCCTTCAGGGATATTTTCATATGATGATGATTACCGACACCTCCGGATCCGACAAGACCACGGCGGATCTCTCCAGAGATCTGGATGCAATCGGGGAGAGCATCGGCGTGAAGATCCACTGTCAGAGAGAAGATATTTTTGATATGATGCACCGCATCTGATCACGGTTGGCTTTTATAAGACAGGAAACGCACTCAGCCGCGTCACGGCTGTGACAGGACAGGAGCAGGCATGATAAATATATTTGAAGCAAATGAAACCAATGAGATGATCGAGAATGAAAATCTGGATGTGCGGACCATCACGATGGGTATCAGCCTTTTGGACTGCGTGGATTCCAATCTCGATCGTCTGAACCATAGAATTTATGACAAGATCACCACGATGGCCAGAAATCTGGTCTCTACCGGAAAAGAAATTGAGGCGGAATTCGGGATTCCTATCGTGAACAAGAGAATTTCGGTCACGCCGATCGCCCTTGTCGGGGGAGCGGCCTGCAAGACTCCGGAGGATTTTGTGACCATCGCGCAGACGCTTGACCGGGCGGCGCATGATGTCCATGTCAATTTTCTGGGCGGTTACAGCGCTCTGGTTTCCAAGGGCATGACTAAGGCAGATGAGCTGCTGATCCGGTCCATTCCCATGGCGATGGCAAAGACGGAACTGGTCTGCAGCTCGGTGAATGTCGGATCCACCAAAACCGGTATCAACATGGACGCGGTCAAGCTGATGGGGGAAATCATTAACAGCACCGCCGCGGCGACAAAGGAAAATGACTGTCTCGGCTGCGCCAAGCTGGTGGTGTTCTGCAATGCCCCGGATGACAATCCCTTTATGGCCGGCGCCTTCCATGGTGTGACGGAGGCGGACGCGATTATCAATGTCGGTGTTTCCGGGCCCGGAGTGGTGAAGCATGCGCTGGAAAAAGTCCGCGGGGAGAGCTTTGAGGTTCTCTGCGAAACCATCAAGAAAACAGCCTTTAAGGTAACCCGTGTCGGCCAGCTGGTGGCGCAGGAGGCGTCCCGCCGTCTGGGCGTTCCGTTTGGCATTATTGATCTTTCTCTGGCGCCGACGCCCGCTATCGGGGATTCGGTATCGGATATCCTGGAGGAAATCGGCGTGGAATCTACCGGTGCTCCGGGGACGACGGCGGCTCTCGCCCTGCTGAACGATCAGGTGAAAAAGGGAGGCGTCATGGCTTCTTCTTATGTAGGCGGGCTGTCCGGCGCGTTTATCCCGGTCAGTGAGGACCAGGGGATGATTAACGCCGTCAATAGAGGCTCTCTGTGTATTGAGAAGCTGGAGGCCATGACCTGTGTCTGCTCCGTGGGACTGGATATGATTGCCATTCCGGGAGATACCCGAAGTACGACCATTTCCGGCATTATCGCGGATGAGATGGCAATCGGCATGATCAACCAGAAAACCACGGCGGTCCGGCTGATTCCCGCTATCGGAAAGAAAGAAGGAGACGTGCTGGAATTCGGCGGACTTCTGGGAAGCGCCCCGATCATGCCGGTCAGCCGGTTTGGCTGCGAAGCGTTTGTAAACCGTCCGGGACGGATCCCAGCCCCGGTGCACAGCTTCAAGAATTGAGGTGTTTCTTTGCGGTACAGGAATATTCTGCTGGATATGGGGCATGTTCTGGTGGACTATGATGCGTATCTATCTATCAGCCAGTTTACGGACAGCCCGGAAATCGGCAGGGAAGTGTATCTGATCGTTTTTCGTTCCTCGGAATGGACCATGCTGGACGCGGGACTGATCTCCGAGGAGGAGGCGCTGGAGACCATGCACCGGCGCTGCTCCTCGGAAAAGGTCTGGGAAGCGGCCAGGGAGTCTTTTCTCCACTGGCATGAGTACAACATGATCCCGATCCCGCATATGGATGAGGTGGTGCGGGATCTGAAAAAAGCGGGACACAGGGTGTACGTGCTTTCCAACGCAAGTATCCGTCTTCCGGATCATGACAACTGGAAAAACATCCTTCCTGTTCCGGATCTGTATGATGGCGTGTTTTTCTCTGCTTCTTACGGATATATCAAGCCCCAGCGCAAAATCTATGAGCTGTTCCTGGAAAGGTTTCAGCTGAAGGCGGAGGACTGCTTTTTCGTGGACGATCTGGATAGAAATATTGCGGCAGGACGCGAATGCGGGATCGAGGGATACCGGTTTGACGGAAACATTCCCAGGCTGCGGGAGGTGCTGGGAATCTGAAATAGGAAAACGGGACCCGGAGGGGGAACGTTTCGGATTTCCCGATGCAGAGAGGAGACGAGAACTTGAAATGCGGAAAAGTACAGCTGGAGGATATGACCCGTATTGTCTGCTCGGCGAAGGAGCTTTTTGAAAACAAGGAGGACAGCGCGGCGGTTCATGTCAAGGGACGCTCCGACTATGTGACCGAGGTGGATCTGCACGTTCAGGCGTACCTGCAGTCTGCGCTGGCAGAGAAATATCCGGATATCCCGTTCATGGGGGAGGAGAAGGATAACACTGGTCTGGATCTGTCGGGTGCTGTCTGGATTCTGGATCCGGTGGACGGGACGACCAATCTTCTTCACGACAGGAAGGAGAGCTGCATATCGCTGGCTCTTGCCGACCGTCATCAGGCGGTGCTTGGAGTCATCTATAATCCGGACACCGGGGAGCTTTACACGGCGGAGAGGGGAAAAGGAGCCTTCCTGCATGGAGAGAAGCTCCGGGTCAGCGGGGCAGAAAAACTGGAGTCCTGCCTGGTCGAGATGGGGACGGCGCCCTACTATCACCAGTACGCGGACTGGACTTTCCGGGTGGCAAAGGCTCTTTTTCTGGAGAGCCAGGATGTGCGAAGGGGCGGTTCCGCCGCCCTCTCACTGGCGCACATTGCCGCAGGGAGTCTGGATGTCATGTTTGAAAAGATTCTTCAGCCGTGGGATTTTGCTGCCGGAAGCCTGATTCTGGAGGAGGCCGGGGGAAAGCTCACGGATCTGGAGGGAAGGCTGCTGGACTGCTGTGCGAAGACCAGCGTTCTGGCGACAAACGGAGCCGTCCACGGGGAGGCTCTGAATATAATCCGGCAGGCGGGTGCGGTCAGCGGATGATAACGGCCCGGCTGAATTCCGGATGAAAGGGAAGACCGGTTTTCCGGGACTTTACGGATTCGTAAAGCTCCGAGGCGAACAGGTCATGTCCACCAGGGAAGGAAGAGAGCGCGGATGCCTTTGTGATCAGAGGCAGACGGCTCTTTTTTTTGATTTCAGAGAGAAGCTCCGGGCAGTGCCGCATGCCGAGCATCCGGGCACAGGACGGGGCCGTTACCTGCTCCAGATCCTTTTCCGTCAGGTGCAGAAGCAGGTGCAGAAGCGCGCGGTTAATCTGTGTCCTTGTCACATTTCTGGTTTTCAGCAGCCCGGCAAACTGGGAGAACGAGCGGAATTCCGGAAGCAGACGGAAAGCGCGGCGCAGGAGATCGCCGGAGACGTCCAGAAATGCGGATCCGGAGAACGGGCGGCCGGCCAGTCCGGATTTCAATTCAGCCAGGCGGTACAGCAGCATTTCCGAGAAATCATCTTCTGTCAGGATGCTGTCGGTGCCAAGCTCCCGGCGGTAGAACGGGAGGCAGGCTGCAGGGACAAGGGCGGACAGCCTTGTCTTTGCGTCCCGGACATCCGGCACTGGGGCACCTTTTTGGAACGAAATGCCGGTCAGGAGGGCGCGTACCGCGGAGGCGGAAGGGAATTCCCCGCCGCCTCCGGCATCTGTGTCGTGGTAGCCTGCGCCTCTGCGCCGGATGGTACAGGGACGGATTTCGCTGTGCAGTTTTGTAAGAGCCATGCAGTATTCCAGTCCCAGAATGTTATTGGGAGAAGAAATGATGTCCGCAAGTTCTGCCTCCGGGAAGGAATCCGGAAGAAAGCCCCGGAGCGCGCCTGCCCTGGCCTTGGGAAAAGACATGCCGGAAGCCAGATTTGTCCGCAGAAGCGCGCGGTATTCCTCCGGTTCTTCGGAGAGAATGCCGGAGAGCATATGGAAAACTTGCATGCTGCCGGATTCGCTTCCGAACCAGAGCTCGTCCACAACGCCCAGACTGTCCAGAAGCCGGACAGCCCCTTCCGCAAAACGGGGCGCGCTGCCGCAGGAGGCGGCAAGGGGGAGCTCCAGAACAAGATCCGCGCCTCCGGCCAGTGCCATCTCCGTCCGCGTGTATTTATCGAAAACGGCCGGGGTTCCTCTCTGTACAAAGTCACCGCTCATGACGACAAGAAGAAAATCAGCGCCGGAGAGACGGCGTACTTCTTGCAGCATATAGGCGTGCCCGCTGTGGAACGGATTGTATTCTGCGATTACCGCCGCTGTCCGCATAAAGCCTCCTTCAGGGACTGTCAGTTCCGAAACATAGTAAAGCATTTGTTCAGTACACCCGTATTCGAGGTGCTGCGCGATCCTCATTTTGGACGGTCAGAGGCGCTGTGCACCTTGCCCGCCCCGAAAATCGATGAAAATCGGCTCTCACAAGCAAGCTTTTTCCGCCTCTTCGCATCGATTTTCCGGGGTGCTGAACAGTTACGAAAATTGTATCAATTATAGGACAGTTTATTTCCGCTGACAATGCGGATTTACCCTTGTACGGTCTGAAATTAGGTACTATAATTAATTCCCGGTGAGGTGTTTTTCCGCAGGAATACAGAAAATTTCACGCGGGACGGCACCAAAGAACAGAAAACGTGTATAGGGAGGTTAACATGAAAGTTCTTGTAATCAACTGTGGCAGCTCATCCTTAAAGTATCAGGTGATTGATTCCGATACCGAAGCCGTTCTGGCAAAGGGACTCTGCGAGAGAATCGGAATTGACGGACGGCTGGTATATCAGAAGGCGGGTCTGGACAAGGAGATCACCGAGGCGGCAATGCCGACGCATAAGGAGGCTATCCAGATGGTGCTGGACGCGCTTCAGAATGAAAAAACCGGCGTGATCAAGTCGCTGAAGGAAATCGATGCGGTGGGACACAGAGTCGTACACGGCGGAGAGAAGTTTGCCTGCTCTGCAAAAGTTGATGACGAGATGATCAAGGCTCTGGAGGAGTGCTCCGGTCTTGCCCCGCTTCATAATCCGGCGAACCTGATCGGTATCCGCGTGTGCCAGGAGCTTATGCCCGGCGTACCCATGGTCGGATGCTTTGATACCGCTTTCCATCAGACCATGCCGAAGAAGGCTTATCTCTACCCGATCCCGATTGAATATTACGAGAAGTACGGAATCCGCAAGTACGGCTTCCACGGAACCAGCCACAGCTTCGTTTCTAAAGAGACAGCGAAATTCCTCGGCATGGATCTGGGTCACTCCAAGATCATCGTCTGCCATCTGGGCAACGGCGCCTCTGTCAGCGCAGTGGTAAACGGAAAATGCGTGGACACTTCCATGGGGCTTACGCCTCTGGCGGGACTCTGCATGGGAACCCGTTCCGGTGATGTGGATCCCTCTGTTGTGGAATTCCTCGGCAAGAAGCTGAACCTGGATGCTTCCGGCGTGCTGCAGATCCTGAACAAGAAATCCGGCGTTTACGGCCTTTCCCGCGGACTTTCCAGTGATTTCCGCGATCTTGCCAGCGCGGCAGAGGAAGGAAACCAGGACGCCAAAGTTGCCCTGGAGGTGTTTGCTTACCGTGTGGTTACTACCATCGGCGCCTATATCGCGGCCATGAACGGTGTGGATGCCATTGCCTTCACCGCGGGAATCGGCGAGAATGACAAGGAGATCCGGAAAGAGATCATGAGCAATTTCACCTACATGGGAATTCAGATTGATGACGAGAAGAACGCTGTCCGCGGAGAAAATGTAAAGATCTCCACCGATGACTCCAAAGTCGCGGTATGTGTGATCCCGACCAATGAGGAACTTGCCATCTGCAGAGATACCGTGGCTATTCTGAAGGGCTGATTCCGGGAGAAAAGTCAGCAGTTCCGGCACCCGCGCGGCAAAGAGCACGTTGATTCCGGAGGGGCTGGTTTTGTAAATGTAAGAAGCTTCCGGGAGCCTACCGGAAGTAAAGATAAAACGCCGGGCCGGCTTTGCCGGCGCCGCAGGATGAAAACAGGATAAAAGGAGAAAAAACAATGGCTAATAATGGTTTTGGTGTACTGATTGACAAGCTGAAAAAAAATCCGAAGAAGATTGTTTTTACAGAGGGCACGGATCCCCGTATCATCGAGGCAACCTCCCGT
>OCTW011547818.1_pt1 | contig 49297 bp, 45 predicted proteins | sample 1539671 | NCBI WGS metagenome assembly OCTW01 (sample SAMN02144230, study PRJEB22623) | gut metagenome | biome: sheep rumen | host: Ovis aries | place: New Zealand
TATTTTTAACACTCTTGCTATTTCAGTTCTCACGTGCATAGCACGTGGTTTTATCAGTAGCTATTTATCAATTGCTACATAATAAAAAAACTATTAACTGTTTGTTAATAGTTTAAACATCTTTAATAGACATTTTAAATTAAATATAAGTAAGTACTGCAAACATAATAAGCAATACTACAATCATTGCACAGAAGAATTTCCAGATATACTTTAACCATTTTTTATATGGAATATCCATATAAGTTAGACCAAATACTAACATAGCACTTGCTGGAGTAACAAAACTAATTAAACCATAAATTGTAGTATAAATTAATAATGTTATCTCTCCTTCTTTTCCTCCGAAACTGCCAAGATATGCACTTAAGTTATATCCCATATAAGCAAAATCAGTGTTAAAGAAAGAAGCAACAGCAGCTTGGATAGAAGCTATAAATGGATTAAAGTTTTCACTAATTTTACCAATCTCTGCTACAATTGTAGGAATTAATGGATTCCAATATATGAATACAAATGACATATAAGCAATTGTCACAAAAAGAATTGGTTTAGCAAATTTCATCATACCTTCTCCTGCATTTTTCAAGAAGCCATTCCATCCCATATGAGAAATATAAGCAGCAATTAAAGCAACAATAACTAGAACTACAGCATAATTAAATAAATACCATTGTCCTAACGCTGGAGCTAAATCATAAGATAAATTAGGTAAAGTACCACCAAAAATAGTAGTAATTAAAGGTAATTCATCTTTGCCTATAACAATTTCTTTTAAATAAGAATGGAATTTTTCAAACACTTCAATTCCAAATACTTTCGTACCATTGCCATCGACATTCCAGTAAATAAATCCTAAAATACCAATGATAAATACAACTGCAAACAATACAATCATATACCAAGACTTAGCATTCTTTTTAACAGGTTCTTCAGCAACAAATAAATCTTCTTCTAAACTTTCATTATTCTTCAAATTCTTTTTAATATAGAAGAATTCAAATACACCAAAGATAATAAAGGCAATAGCTAAAACGATAAAACGCATTAACAAATGAGTTGTAAGTGTAACTTCACTTCCGCCATATCCAAGGTACATAACAAAATTTGATAAAGTCTCTGTTCCAAAAGTAACACCTAAAACGCCTACCATGATAGAACCAAAAGTAACTACAAATGATCCTAACTTATCAAGTCCAATTTTTCTTAATAACATTACAAAGAATGGAACAAAGGCAATTAAAACAAAAGTGTTATTTAAGAAAGATGCTAAGAATGCTAAAACAAAAGAAATAATTAAAGAAACTATAACAACTCTTCCTTTAGCAAATTTAGCCATACGATTTATCAAAGCTTTAAACCCTTCTGTTTTAGAAATGACTCCATAAAATAGTCCAACAGCAAGTAAGAAACTTATTTGAATAGAATAATTTTGAATCGCCAAAGTAAAACCATATAGAATATGAACTAATCCAATTCTAGATAATTCTTCATTAGCAGTAAATGTTCCTCCAGTTGCAAGTGATCCACTTGGAATTACCCAGCTTAATAAAATGACTAAGAATAATAACCAAAGAACAACTTTTATAACTGAATGCTTTTCACTCTTACCAAAATGAAGAAAACCTGCAATAGCAATTAATAATACTCCTAAAATATTTAGCCAAACCATCTCACCAACTTTATCATTGATAATCATTTTAGCAATAATAAGAATTACACCAATTGCCATCATTGCAATTTTACTCCAAAACAAAATCTTGCTTCCTTTGCTTTGTGCTTTCTTCTTTTCCTTTTTCATATTTTCCTCCTCCTCTTAAATTATACCACAAAACAAGAAAAAACAAAGAAAATTGACCTTTTTTGGAAAAAAAATACTTAAAAAAAAGGATTTTGATATTTTTTTTTGAATATATAAGTAGAAGGAATATTATTCTTCTTAGAAAGGAGCACCAATGAAAAACCTAGAATTATCATCAATAAAAGATGAAAACATTGAATCTTTAATAAATGATGAAATCTTCATTGAAATGTGGAAAAACGAACTTACAAAAGAAGAACAAGTTACCTCTGCACTTCTAAAAATAGTAATCAAAAACAAGCAAAATGAAAAACTTATCTATACTGTCCATCTAGATTTCAAAAAGAAACAAGGATGTATTATTTGCAAAGAAGTCATAAAAAAAGTCCCTTAATAAAGGGAATTTTTTAATATAATTTAGACCCTGCTGGAATACTTGAATCAACCATCAAAAGTTGTAACTTCTCTTCACCATTCTCGCTGTGTACAGCTGAAAGTAGCATTCCATTTGATTCTAATCCCATCATCGCTCTAGGAGGAAGATTAAGAATAGCCACAACACTCTTCCCAATTAATTCTTCAGGTTCATAATAAGCATGTATTCCACTTAAAATAACTCTTTCTTTTCCACTTCCATCTTCTAAAGTAAACTTTAAAAGTTTATTACTCTTAGGAACAGCTATGCAATCTAAAACCTTAACTACTCTAAAATCAGATTTACTAAATGTTTCAAAATCAACATAATCTTGATATAAAGGTTCTATTTCTACATTTGAAAAGTCAATTTTTTTAATCTCCTTACTATTTAATGCTCTATTTTCAAGTCTTGTTGGTTTCATCGTTGGAAATAAAATCACATCACGAATTGATTCAGTTTCTGTAAATAACATCACCATTCTATCAATTCCATATCCAATTCCACCAGCTGGAGGCATACCATATTCTAGAGCTTCAACAAAATCATAATCAATATCATTTGCTTCATCATTACCAAGTTCACGTTCTTTTAATTGAGCTTCAAATCTCTTGAGCTGATCAATTGGATCATTTAATTCTGTATAAGCATTAGCACATTCATGTCCAGATATAAAAAGCTCAAATCTTTGGGTAAATCTTTCATCATCAACATCTTTTTTAGTCAAAGGTGATATCTCAATTGGGTGTCCATAGAGGAAAGTTGGTTCAATCAAAGTTTCTTCTACATATTTTTCAAAGAACAAGTTAATAATATGTCCATAAGACTTTTGATGTTCTTCCACCAAAATATTATGTTCATTAGCAAGCTTTAAACATTCATCCAAACTATCTATACTCTTAAAATCAATACCAGTCTTTTCCTTAATAGCATCTACCATAGAAATACGTTTCCATTTTCCACTTAAATCAACATCATGTCCAAGATAATGAAAAGTCATTTTCCCACACACTTTGCTGGCAATAGTTTGATACATCTTTTCTGTTAAATCCATCATACCTTCTAAGTCACTATAAGCTTCATATACTTCCATCATCGTAAATTCAGGATTATGTTGAGTATCCATTCCTTCATTTCTAAATGTTCTTCCTATTTCATATACCTTTTCCATTCCCCCAACAAGTAATCTCTTTAAATTTAACTCTAAAGCAATTCTTAAATACATATCTAAATCTTGAGTATTGTGATGAGTCACAAAAGGACGTGCACTAGCACCAGTTAACAAAGTTGTTAAAATAGGAGTTTCAACTTCAACAAACCCTTGATTATCTAAAAACTCTTGAATACATCTAATAATCTTAGGTCTAGCAAAAGCAACTTTCATCGAATCATCATTACTAATTAAATCTAAGTAACGTTTACGATATCTTTCTTCAACATCTTGTAACCCATGGAATTTTTCTGGTAAAGGTCTTAAAGCTTTCACTAAATGAGTATATTCTAAACACTTAATCGTTACTTCACCGGTTTTAGTCTTCATAACTTTACCATAAACGCCAACAATATCACCTATATCAGCACTTTTAAATAAATTATAACTATCTTCTCCTACATCATTAATAGAAATATATATCTGAATTTTTCCTGTTTTGTCTTTAATCGTAAAGAAACTAGCTTTACCCATCTTTCTAATCAAAACAATTCGTCCAGCCACTTTAGCTGTATCTTCCATAGACTCAAAAGCCTCATGATCAACTTCACTATACTTATCTTTTAAAACTTGAGCATAATCTTTCTTATCATATCTTTGTCCAAATGGATCTAACCCAAGCTCACTTAACTTAGATAACTTCTCTCTTCTAACTAATTCTTGTTCACTAAACTCTCTCATAATTTCATTCCTTTCATAAAAAAACAGTGATCACCCTCAAAAGGACGAATCACTGTAATATCCGCGGTACCACCTTAATTCATGATTACTCATGCACTTTCCCTCTTAACGCGAGTAACACGTTTAACACTCCAATCCTTTATTCATAAATACTTTCTATCTAGTTCCACCTAACCTAGACTCTCTCTAAAAAAAGTTGATTTACTACTCCTATCTTCTCCGTGTTTTTATGCAATAACTATACAGAATAATCTTTTATTTGTCAATGAGTAACTTATTTTAAACCTAGTTACAAATACTCTCACCAGTTGAAGTTAAACTACAGTAATACTTCCCATGATAGCATTTTAAATTTAAAGCATAATCAATTTTACAAGAAAAACTATCTGAAATACAATTAATAATATCTGGAAGTTGTAAGCCAGTTCTTTTAACTTGATGATTTTCCAAAGGATTTCCTATCAAAAAACTCGCTACAGAATCATTTATAATTGTGTTTGATTCACGATGCATATGTTCTCCAATACATGATCCATCACTAAAGAACTCTTCTATAGCATTTAAATCTTCATCAAATATTGATTGAGTAAAACAACCCACTTCATTATTTTTTTCTAAACAAACCTCAGTTTTCCCTTGGTATTCCCCCACATAAGAATTCTTCAAAAATACAGAATGAAAGTCACTACCTTGAGCAAGTTTTAGCTCATTCACGGTTTCATATCCTTGATTTTGTTCTGTTACTTGATTCCATGAATAAAGTACATGGTCATATTCAGGGACACTTAAAATATAAGGATTTGTTGGAGTTCCATCTCCTCCTACAATTCTCACATAGGGTTTTAAAACATACCAATCATCCAAACGAGAGATAAACTCATATGATGCCTTAGTTATATCTTTAGTACCAAATTCATTAGTATTAACAATACTTACTTGATTATCTGATACATTTTTAATCTGCCAGCCTATATAGGAAGAGAGTGGCATGCAAGTTATTTCTGATGGTATTTCTGATGGTACTTTATACTCCAAAAGATAATTATTACACGCATCAATACTAAAGGAGTGGTCATCTACGTAATATCCTACCAATTCAATATAATATTTATTTGTTAATGAATTTTGCTTGCATTCGACAGTACCCTCAAATACATCAAATTCACTAGAACTTTCTTCCAATGATTCTTCGCATTCACGAAGGGTTTCAAATTCATCTACATCACGTAAATCATTGGCATTTACGTGATTATAGTAAATAGCATATTTAACTGTTGGCATTGTATCATTAAAATAGACGAAATTATTTTGAGCAGAATCACTATAATTAGCCATATTATTATCTTCATCATATGATAAACCAGGAGTGTTTCCTTCCTGAGCTAAACCAAGAATGTAACTAGCAGCATTCACATCTGTATTACCTGCTAATTTCTGAATAAGTTTAATAGACACCGTTCCCGTAAATGTCAAACCCATCTCATCATTTTGATTTCCTATGTCTTTGTAGTTATATACTAAATAATAAGTATATTTTTCATAAGCGGTGGCTGTACTATTCTCTCTAATCTTTAAGGTACCATTGTCATCAATATTTTCAAATTCTTCTTGAACTAGGATATTTTCTCCATCAACCATCACTCTTTGATAAATTGGTGTAAGTCCATTTGTATTTACTGAATCTACTTTACTATAACAATACTCTCCTGTTTTACTATCATAGGTTAAAGATAACTCCCCTTCTGTAATAGTAATCTCTGTATTATCTAGTACTTTATAAAGTTGTACTTCTAGGCTATTAAGCATGAATAAAGGAAGTGAAGAGGTTAAATCAATTTCATAAACTCCTTTTCCGACTTTAATAGGCTCCACTTTAAATTTTTGAACTCCCATCTCTCCTGGATATAAATCATTACTTTTATAAACAGTTTCCCCTGTTAGTTTCACGCTTCCTAGTTCTGATGCAGTAATACTTGTGTCCATATCTCCTATATTTGAAACAGTAGCACTAAAATAAGCATAAGAAAGCCCACTAATCAAAGATATCACAGCTACAAACAATCCTAAGAATAATTTTTTCTTGTTGTTATTCATGTCAAATTCTCCTTTATTTAACATATATTTAACATAATACTATCATATTTATAGGGATAACTCAATAGATTTTAGGAAAGTTAGATGAAAGAAAAAAATGCTGTTCACGGAAAGAATAATTATAAAATAAACGTCTTAGCAATATAAAAACTTGATATGACAACCAAGTTTTTAATCTACAATAACATTAGTGATAAAAGAACTACCCACTCCTAGTAAAACAAAAAAATAAAATGTTGATATTTTTTGTTGACTTATTCATAATACTCCTTTCAACGCCTTTAGTACTGGAAATGAACAGAAAATAAAAGAGAAAAGCACTAAAAAAACAAAAAAAGAAGTTTTACACTTCTCCTAAATCTTTAAATACAGAATAAAGTTGTTCTTCATCCCAAATAGGAATATTTAATTCTCGCGCTTTCGTTTCTTTACTTCCTGCATTTTCTCCAACAATGACAACATCTGTTTTTTTACTTACACTAGAACTTGCTTGTCCTCCATAATCTTCAATAATTCTTTCAATTCTATCTCTTCCCATAAAAGAAATTGTTCCTGTAACAACAAATCTTTTACCACTAATAAGATCACTTTCTTTAACATCTTCTCCATTATAAGTCATATTAAGTCCAAGCTTTTTTAATTCTTCAATTAAAATTTGATTATTCTCATCTCTAAAATAATTATATATATTCTGAGCAAGGATAGCCCCAATGTCTTTTTGAACAGTCAATTCTTCAATATTTTTACTAGCAAGATTATCTAAAGTTTTATAATTTCTAGCCAATAGAAGAGCCGTCTTATCTCCAATACCAGGTATTCCTAAACCAAATAATAACTTTTCTAAACTATTTTTTTTACTATTCTCAATTGCTTCAAGCAAGTTATCAACACTTTTATGTCCATACCCTTCAAGCTCAATTATATCTTCTTTATGCTCACTTAAATGATAAATATCATCAATCTTTTTAACAAAACCAAGATTGAATAAATCCTGCATAATAGCTTCACCAAGGCCATCAATATTCATAGCTTGACGCGAAGCAAAATGAACTAGAGTTTCTGTATGCCTAGCAGGACAATTCATATTCATACAATAATGATCAACTTGGCCTTCTTTTTTCTCTAATTTACTTCCACAAATAGGACAAGATTCAATCATCACAAAATCTTTTTCATTTCCAGTACGTCTTTCCAATTTAACTTCAACAACTTCAGGAATAACATCTCCAGCTTTTCTAATAGAAACAGTATCCCCTATCTTTAACCCCTTCTCCAAAACATAATCTTCATTATGTAATGTTGCTCTAGCAATTGTTGACCCCATAACAATTACAGGTTCCAAAACAGCATTAGGAGTAATCCTTCCTGTTCTTCCTACTGTAAATATAATATCGGTAAGTTTAGTTAAAACTTCTTCGGCTGGGAACTTATAAGCAATTGCCCACCTAGGATACTTTGAGGTATAACCTAAAGCCTTCTGCATCTCTAAATCATTTACTTTTATAACAACACCATCTATATCATAAGGTAAACTACTTCTTTTTTCCCCATATTCATGTATAAAATCCATAACTTCCTTAATATTTTTTACCACTCTATTAGCGGGATTTGTCTTAAAACCAAGTGATTTCATATAATCAATTGATTCATATTGAGTAGATAAACCATAGTCACTAGGATTAGGCAAATGATAAATCCATGTATCTAAATTTCTCTTGGCCGCGACTTTAGAATCAAGTTGTCTAACCGAACCGGCTGCCGCATTCCGACAATTCTGAAACAATGGAAGTCCTAACTGTTCTCTTTCTAAATTAAGTTTTACAAGCGTTGCTTTAGGCATATATATTTCTCCACGAACTTCAATACTTACAGGAGAATTTAATTTCATTGGCACACTTTTAATAGTTCTAACATTATGTGAAATATCTTCACCAATAACTCCATTGCCTCTTGTAGCCCCTGAAACGAAATTACCATTTTCATAACGAAGAGATACAGATAAACCATCTATTTTTAATTCACAAACATATTCTGGTGTAAATCCAGCTTTTCTAATACGTGAATCGAATTCTTCAATTTCTTCTTCATTAAAAACATCAGATAAAGAAAGCATAGGAATTGTATGCGTAATTTTCTTAAACTTATCAATTACTTCACCGCCAACCCTTTTAGTTGGTGAATTATCCTTTGCATATTCAGGATACTTCTCTTCTAACATTTCTAATTCTCTTATATATTTATCATATTCTTGATCAGATATTTGGGGATTATCTAAAACATAATAAGCTTTATTTGCTTCTTCTAAAATTGAAGTTAATTCCTCGATTCTCTCCTCTATTTTATTCATATAAATCAACTCCATAAATGAAAAGAGTATTGATTTTCTTTCTTCATCTTTGCAATTTCTTGTTTAACCAACTCTAAATCTTCCTTATAAGTCATTCCTAACCACTTAGAATTAGACTCTTCGTTATACAAAACAATCTTACCAGATTCAATATTTTTCTTAATGCAATCAGGCAACAATGCTTCACTTGCTAAAATAACATCCTCACTTTGCTTAAAAAACTCTGAAAAATACTCTTCTAAAAGATCAAACATACTATTTTGAAACGCAAACATATTCATACTAACCGGAGCATTAATATCAATTGTAAATGGTGTAGTTCCATCTAAAGGACTTGCTAAAGCTTTATCCTCACTTATTTTTTCTATACTACTTTCAATGATAGTAGTAATAATAGAACCATTCATTTCTAAAACACCTCTTTTTACTGCTCCCACATCACTCTTAGTTACATTAAAAGAATAAGAAATACAAGCATATTCATTTTCATTTTGGTGAGCATCTAAAAACTTAGAAGCACAAAGAAAAGCCTCATAACCATAAAAATCATCAGCATTTATAACAACAAAAGGACCATCAACATAAGGTTTAGCACACAAAACAGCTTGAACTGTCCCCCATGGTTTCTTTCTAGAAGAAACATCAATACTACTTGGAATATCATTTATCTTTTGAAAAGCATAACAAACCTCAATCTGATTTTTTAAACGTTTTCCAATACTATTTTCAAAATCTAAAAGATTCTCTTCTTTAATAACAAAAACTACTTTTTCAAACCCTGCCCTTTTAGCATCATAAACAGAATAATCAATAATAAAATTACCATCTTCATCAACAGGAGTAATTTGTTTTAATCCTCCAAATCTAGAACCCATTCCAGCAGCCATAACAACTAATGTTTTTTTCATATACATCTCTTCCTTTCCTTTTTACCTAAAATCATTTTATATGAATCATGTACTGTTGCTTCATGCGATTTCAAATAAACCCCATATTCTTCTACACATTTAACATAATCTTGTCGTCCCAAATCTTCAACAACACAATAAGCAAAAATACTTTGATATTCTATGGATGGTATCATATTTTCATAATATTTAGAATCGACTCGCATAGTTTTCTTTATTTGTTCAAAGACATAAATATCATCCATCTTAGAAAGAGCAAATCGCTTCTTAATCATTTCCCTTACAACTCTTTTTATATATTCATAATCATTTTTCAATTGTTCATATAAACTACCTGTCAAAGGAAAAGAACTAAGCATTTGCAACTGAACCTCTTTATACAATAACAACTCATAAATTCTCTTCGTTAAATAAGCTTCAATACCATCTAAGCAATAACTATCTTGAATAAAATTTACTTTCAAATAATTATCAAATTCTTTTTTTTCTTCTAAAGTCAACAATTCTAACTTCATAAACTCCCCTACACTTTCTTAAGACTCTTATGATTTTTCATCAGTTTTCTAACCCCAAATTGTCTAGAAAAAGCGATACTTACTAAAGTCTTATCAACAGAAACAACAACACCTTTTCCATACATAGTATGCATTACAACATCACCAACTTGATAATCAACATCATCTTTAGAATACATTTCTTCCCTATTAATAACTTTTGGCTCAATAATTTTTTTATCAGAATCAAGTAACTCATCATCAATTTCATCTAAAAATCTAGAAGGCATATACCTCTCTACATGTCCATACATCATCCTAGAACGAGCATTTAAAAGATAAAGTCTATCCTTAGCTCTAGTTATACCAACATAACAAAGTCTTCTTTCCTCTTCTATGTTTCCTTCATCAATACTATTTTGATGTGGAAAAATACCTTCTTCCATTCCCGTAATAAAAACAATTGGAAACTCAAGTCCTTTCGCGCTATGAAGAGTCATTAAAGTAACACTATCTCCATCAACTTTATGTTCAGAAATATCAGCAATTAAAGAAATATCTTCCAAGAAATCACCTAAATCAACACTTCCTGTATTTTCTTCAAAAGAAGCCGTTATACTTTTAAATTCCTCTAAATTATCTAATCTTAATTCAGCTTCTAAACTTGTATCAGCTTCAAGCTCAGCTTTTAAGCCACTTTTCACTAAGACATCATCAACAAGCTCTGTTAAACTCATTTTTTCCATGTCCTTTTTTAACTCTAAAATCAAATTTTTAAAAACAAGCTCTTTTCCAGAATTAATTGCTTCAAACATGCTAATGTTATTTTGCAGAGCTCTTTCTTCCAACTTGGCTAAACTGCTATTACCAATTCCTCTTTTAGGCACATTAATAACCCTTCTAAGAGAAATATCATCCCTCTCATTTAACAAAAGCCGTAAATAACAAATCAAATCTTTAATTTCCTTTCGCGCATAAAAATAATAACTACCAATTACTTGATAAGTAATATTACTTTTCAAAAACTGTTCTTCAACAGCTCTTGCTTGAGCATTTGTCCTATAAAAAACAGCCATATCTTTCTTACTATAACCTTGCTCTAAAAGCTTTTTAATCTCAGAAATAACTAATTGAATTTCATGCTTTTCATCATACCCACGCATATACTTAACTTTTACCCCGTCGCCATGATGACTTCTTAAATCCTTTTCTTTTCTTTCTTTATTATTTTTAATAACGGAATTAGCAACATCCAAGATCATTTTAGTACTACGATAATTATCAACGAGAGGTATAACTTTACAATTTTGATAATCACTTTCAAAATTTAAAATGTTTTTATAATTAGCTCCCCTAAATTGATAAATAGATTGATCTGGATCACCAACCACAAATAAATTTTGATATTTCGCAGATAATAACTTAACCATCTTATACTGTACTTCATTAGTGTCCTGATACTCATCAATAAGAATATAACGATACTTATCTTGATAGAACTCAAGCACCTCTCTATGAGTCTCAAAAAGTTTTACTGGTAAAAACAGCAAATCATCAAAATCTAAAGAATTATTAGCTTTTAATTTCTTTTGATATTCTTTATAAACTTCAAAAGCAATCTTCTCTAAATCATCTTTAAAATACTTCTCTACATCATCAGCATTCATCATTTCATTTTTAATAAAACTTATCTTTTTTCTGACATAAGAAGGACTAATCTCTTTTGGATCATAACCTTTTTCTTTTAATATTTTTTTAATTAAACTACCAACATCATCACTATCCAAAATAGTAAAATTCTTTGTCATACCAAGCAAATCTACATTTTCCCTAATAATACGCATTCCAAAACTATGAAAAGTCCCCACAAAAGCATTATTATCACTAACAATTTTTCCAAGTCTTTCTTTCATTTCCTTCGCGGCTTTATTTGTAAAAGTAATAGCAAGAATATGATAAGAAGGAACTCCCTCTTCAATTAGATGAGCTATTCTTGTCGTTAACACTTTTGTTTTACCAGAACCAGCTCCTGCAATAACAAGACAAGGCCCATCAATATGTTCAACAGCTTTTCTTTGTAATTCATTTAAAGTAGTCATATCTATCATGTATATCAACCTCTCTTAATTATTTTACTAAAATGCTTTCTTAAAATCTAGTCTTGACAACATATTTATTATACAAAGAAAAAAACATTAGATTTATATTGATTACTCCATCTATATAATTTCTAATGTTTTATAAGTCAAAATTAATCTTGAACAAACATATCAGAAGTATCAGCCATTTCCTTAGGAAGAGCAATATCCATATACTTTAGAATTGTTGGAGCCACATTGCAAAGGCTACCTTTTTCTTTTAACTTCACTTTAGAATCAGTTATAACAAAAGGAACTAAACTGGTTGTATGTGTAGTAACAGGATTTCCTGCCTCATCTATCATTTGATCAGCATTTCCATGATCAGCTAAAATCACCATCGTATAAAAATTATCATCAGCCTTCTGCTTTATAACCTTTAAACACATATCAACAGTCATAATAGCTTTTATAGTTGCCTCTAAATTACCAGTATGGCCAACCATATCAGGATTAGCAAAATTCATAAATATAAAATCATAATCCTTTTCCATACAGGCAACACACTTTTTAGTAATCTCTACAGCGCTCATTTCAGGCTTTAAATCATAAGTAGCAACTTTAGGAGAAGGAATTAAAAATTTTTGGCATCCTTCTAAAGAAGCATTGGATTCGCCATCAAAAAAATAAGTTACATGAGCATATTTTTCTGTTTCAGCAATTCTTGCCTGAGTTAAACCTAGTTCAGATAAATAAACCCCTAATGGATTATGCACTTCATCTCTTACTAAAATATTTTTAGTTTTAATCTTAGGATCAATAGGTAAAAAAGAGAAAACTGATAACATATGCCTATCAACTGTAATAAACTCTTCAAAATTCTGACTTACAAAGGTTGTCAGAATTTGTTTTGCTCTATCTGTTCGATAATTCATCCATAAAAGAGCTTCTCCATCTAAAATAGGAGCAAAGTTTTTAGTTTTAATAGGAGGTAAAAATTCATCAGTAATATCTTTTTCATAACACTTTTGAATCATCGTTGGAATATTTGGAGCCATATAAGCAGCTCCACTTGTAACTAAATCATAGTACTTTTTAGTTCGATTCCAGTTTTTATCTCTATCCATAGCATAATATCTACCACAAATACTAGCTATAGTTCCAACATGAGTCTCCTCTAATTTTTTTTCCAAAACAGATATATATTTATACAAATCCTTTGTTCCTGTATCTCTTCCATCACTAATTATATGAAAAGAAACATTAGATACTTTTTCTTGTTCTAAAATATCAATGAGTAAAAGAAAATGTTCTATTGAAGAATGAACTTTTCCATCACTTAACATTCCCATAACATGAAGTTTTTTTTCTTTGGCAAGTCTAATCATTGATTCAAACGTTTCATTATCCAAAGGACTTTTACTTAAAAAATCTTTAATTAGTGTATTACTCTGTAAGATTTTCCTTCCAGCCCCTATAGTCATATGTCCAACTTCGCTATTTCCAAACTGTCCTTTTTCAAGACCTACAGCCTCTTCACTAGCTTCCAAAAGAGCATGAGGATATTTATTCCATAATTCTTGAAAATGAACAGGAGGAGCCATCTTAACAGCATTTCCTAAAGGATTATCACTCCAACCATAACCATCTAAAACAATTGTTAGTACCTTTTTCATAAGTACCTCCTTAAGTATATGAATTATTCTATCACAAAAAATAAAAAAAAGAAACTAGAGCACATCTTCTAAATATATGCACTCTTCATTTCCTCTAATCTTAAAGCATCAGAAACAGTCGCAATAAATTCAGAATTAGTAGGCTTAGCCCTATCATAATCAATACTATGTCCAAACATCGAATTCATCATTTCATAATCAGCCCTATTCCAACTAATTTCAATAGCGTGTCTAATAGCCCTTTCTACCCTAGAAGATGTAGTATGATACCTTTTGGCAATGGATGGATAAACCTCCTTAGTCATAGCCCCAATTAAATTAGATGACTCATAAAGCATTAAAATACTCTCTCTTAAATATTGATATCCTTTCACTTGAGAAGGAACACCTAAAGTATGTAACAATGACGAAACCTTCAATTGAATAGTAGGATTAATTTTTTTATCTTGATTTAAATCTGGCATAGACTCCGTAAAAACTTCCTTGATACGTTTTTCTAAATTAGGAAAACTGCAAGGCTTTAACATATAATAATCTACTGAATATTTATTCGTCATCGAAATAGCATATTCCTTCTTATAACTAGAAAGAACAATCACATGTTTCTTAATATTCTTCTTACTTAACTCACTTAAAATTTCAATACCATCTACATTTGGAAGTAACAAATCAAGTAAAATAAGATCTACTGTTTGTTTATTATTGACAATATAGTCAACAACTTTACTACCATCTGAAATGACATTTACAATAGAAATCGTGTCGTTGTCTTTGAAATACTCCTCAATACTACTAGTAAACTCCATATTATCATCTACTACTAATGCATTGATACTTTTTTTCATTTTTTCTCTCCATTCTGTAAGTACCTCTAACACAACCTCGCAAATACATAATACCACAAAAAACGTCAAATAACCAGAGTAAATAATGACAAACAATGTAAATAGATGTCGAACCGTGTCGAAAAAGACATGTAAAAAAAGAAACTTTACAACTGTAAAGTTTCAATATCTTCTTTCATTCCCTCTAAAGCATTTAACTCTCCTGTAGCCAAATAATCTAAAGTTGCTCCACCTCCACTAGAAGTATAAGTAAACTTATTTTCAAATCCTAAATTCTTAACCGAAGAAAGTGCATCTCCCCCACCAACAACAACGACAGCATTAATTTTAGATAACATTGAAAGTAATTCTTTTGTTCCATTTGCATATTTAGGATTCTCATACATACCAACCGTACCATTGATAAATACAGTCTGTGTATCTTTTAAAATACTTCCATATTTTTGTAAAGTTTTATAACCAACATCGTAAATCATTTCATTTAAAGATACTTCATTAACAGGTTTATATTTAACATAACTTAAATCATAAGTACTTCCCACAATAACATCCAAAGGAAGAACAATTTTATCCTTATATTTTAATAACAATTCTCTCACTTTACTTCTAACATTATTATCTTCACTAACTAAAGATTCACCCGTTTCAAATCCTAAAATATCTAAACAAGTATTAGCAAGTCCACCACCAAGAAGTAAATGATCACATTTTGGAAGCAATGACTCAATTAAAGATAATTTATCATCTATCTTAGCCCCACCCATTATAACAGTATATGGATGAATCGGATGCATAATAAGCCTATCTAACATGCTAATCTCTTTTTGCATTAAAAAGCCAATACAACTAGGTAAATATTTAGAAATGCCATAAGTTGATGCATGTTTACGATGAGAAGAAGCAAATGCATCATTAACAAACACATCTCCTAAAGACGCAAAGAAAAGACTTAACTGCGAATCACATCTACTTTCAAGCTTATTAGGCACATCAAGAGTTCTCGTATTCTCAAGCATTAATATATCTTGTGGTTTCAAAGCTTTTACTCGGTTAACAACATCAGTTCCAAAATTTTCTTTAGAAAAATATACTTCTTTACCTAACAACTCACTTAAATGCTTTGCCACCGGCTCCAAACTATATTTCTGCTTATCCTCATTAGTTTTAACTTTTCCCAAATGACTCAAAATAACAATTTTACAATTTTGATTTAATAAATAATAAATCGTTTCCAAAGATAATTTCATCTTAGAATCATCTAAAATATGTCCATCTTTTTGAGGAACGTTATAATCGACTCTTAAAACAACTGTTTTATTTTTAACATCCACATTTTGCAAACATAGTTTCATATTAATCCCTACCTTAATAATTATTATAACAAAAAAAATGAGGTTTTAAAACATCATTTTGGCTGTTCTCATCATTTGAGCTGTATAACCAACCTCATTATCATACCACGCAACGACTTTAACAAGATGCTTATTTGATGCTTCTAAAACAGAAGTAAGTCTAAGATCAACTAAAGCACCACATTTTACTCCTAAAACATCAGAAGAAACGATAGGGTCATTTGTAACTTGCAATACGTCGCTTTGATATTTTAAAAACGCTTCATTTATTTTTTCCTTACTAACATTAGTCTTTAATTCTAAAACAAGATCAATCATCGATCCATCAGCAACTGGAACACGATATGCAACTCCATCCATTTTTCCTTGTAATTTAGGAATTACTTTTCCAATCGCACTAGCCGCTCCAGTACTAGCCGGAATTATATTAATTGCAGCAGCTCTTCCTCTTCTAGACTCATATCCCTTACTATGATTTCCATCTAAAGTAACTTGATCATTAGTATAAGCATGAATTGTAGACATAAATCCTTTCTCAATACCAAACTCTCTCTCTAAAACATTAAGAACAGGAGCAAGGCAATTAGTTGTACAAGAAGCAGCTGACACAACTTTCTCACTCTTATCTAATAGATTATCATTAACACCAAAGACAATAGTCTTACAATCTCCCTTAGCCGGTGCCGAAATAAGTACCTTTTTAGCCCCAGCCTCAACATGTTTTAAAGCATCTTTAACATCTGTAAATTTACCTGTACATTCTAATACCAAATCAACATTTAATTCTTTCCAAGGTAAATTAATTGGATCCTTTTCTGTAAAGACAGGCACCTTTTTAATATCATTAATAACTAAACAATTATCCCCTGCTTTTATCAAATCACTATGAAATCTTCTATGATTACTGTCATATTTTAATAAATATGCTAAATCTTCAGCCGAAGATGTTCCATTAATAGCAACTACATCAAAAATAGTACCTGTTATCATCTCCCTAAAAGCAAGTCTACCAATTCTTCCAAAGCCATTAATTGCTACTCTTATCATTTTTAAATCTCTCCTATCCTATAAACTCTTTTAATACCGAATTTTCACTTACATACTCACTTGGTATTGGAAAAAAACCTTGTAAATAATCTGAAAGCCTTCTAGCTTCATTATAATATGGACTCTCTACCCCAACAGAAAGAAGCAAAGGAAGGGCATACACTTTTAATACCCCAATCTCATAAGAAAGAGCCGTATTAATAATCATATCAGCCTGATAAACATAAGGGAATATGTACTTATTTTCACCAGTTCTTACTAAATTCCATTCCCTAATAGTATCATCAACACTTTTTCCTCTAGTTCTATTATCCCTTACCATCCTTCTAATAAGTCTTAAATCTAACGTTGAAATATAATTATGTCTATCAATAGACAAAGGCATAAAAGGACTCAAATAAATCTTAAATTTATACTTACTATCAATATAAGGAATTAAATCATCATTCAAGCAATGAAGTCCTTCAATCAGCAAAATAGAATTTTCAGTCAATTGCAATTGATTTCCTTTATATACTTTTTTCCCGTTCACAAAATCATACTCAGGAATCTCAACTTTTTCTCCTTTTAAAAGTTTCTTTAAAGTACTATTAAATAAATCTAAATCAATTGCTTGTAAACACTCATAATCGTACTGTCCATTTTCATCTTTAGGTGTTTCTACTCTTTCGACAAAGAAATCATCAGTAGACAGTCCAACTGGATCATACCCCATACTTCTTAAAATAGAAGATAATCTTTTCATAGTTGTCGTTTTCCCACTTGAAGAAGGACCAGCTATTAAAACCATTCTAACATCTCTCATCGAAATAATATGCTCAGCGGCTCTCATCAAATCTCTTTGATATAAAAGTTCATTTGAATCTATAAAATTTCTAACTTTAGAATGACTTACTAAATAATTTAAAGTAGAAAGATAAGGAACTCCCATTCTTCGAAGCCATTTTTTACTACTCATAAAATTTTCAACAATATTTTCATAATGGACATACTCAGGAACTCTTCCTTCACTTGACACATTTGGACTTACTAAAACAATCCTATTTTTACCCAAAAAAACTAGTTCATACTGTTTTAAATAAGCAGTACTAAAAGGCATAATATTATAGAAAAAACAAAGCCTATTACCTAAACGATTCATAGTTACAACTTTAGTTGATAAATTATCAATAATCCCTGCCTTTTCATCCTCTCTTACTTTTTTATAATATTTATGAGCTTCTTTTACATCCATATTATATGTTAAAAAGGGCATATTTTTTTCTACATAAGAAGCCATAACAGCCTTAATTTTAGAAACGTCATCACTAGTTAAATTATGAGACATATAAACTTCACTTAAAATGCCTCGAGGAACACTATGTAAAAACCTAACCTCTGCATCAGGATACAACTCACTAACAGCATTCAAAAACATAAACTTTAACCCAGCCTGATATAACTTAGTACCTGCTAAAGACGTAATATCAACATATGAAATACTCTCATCTTGAGTTGCCTTAGAAGTTAAAGGAAAAACTTGGTGATTAATCTCTACAGCTAAAATATCATGTTTTAACTCTATATCTTTTACAATCTCATAAAATGTCGTATTCTTAGGAAACTCTTTCTTGCTTCCATCTGGGTAAGTAATTGTAATATTTTCCATAGTTAATCCCTCTTATTCTTAATATATTGTAACACATTCTAATTCCAAAAAAAAGAGGTGAGGAAAAAAATGTGTCAAGCCATTATGCATTTCCGATTCTATATAAAAACATGAAAGAAATCTTGTTAAGATATAGATATGCCAAACAAGTTGACATTTTACCCATAGTATCTCTGTAAATACATTTTTTTATCGTTAAAAACCACAACTATGAATTCATCTTCTTTTATGTTTCTTTATCAGTTTTAAATCATCGATTTCCATATTATCACCTATTATATTAAAGTCTTAGTTTGTAAATTTCTTTAAAACACCTTTACCAGCAAGCATTCCACTAACAAAGGCATTCTCCAGATTATATCCTCCACAATCACCATCAACATCTAATAATTCCCCAGCAAAGAATAAACCATCTACTATTTTAGATTCCATTCTATCCAAGTAAACATCTTCTAAATCTATACCCCCAGAACAAACCTGAGCGTACTCAAATCCTTTAGTTCCTGTTATCTCACAAGGAAATTCTGCAATCATACTTGCTAATTCTTGCTTCTTCAAAGAAGATAATTCACTAAAAGTCTCTTCCCTTTTAATTTTACATCTTTTTAAAATTACATTTACAAGTTTATAATTCAAAATAACTTCTAATAAAGAGCCAATATCACGATTCGTAACTTTTTCATTTTGCTTTTCTAAAAAATCTAAAACAGAATTTGTAAAAGGCATAAAATTAATCTTTACGACCTCTTTTTTATGTTTACTTAACCCAATTGAAACTTCTCTACTAATATTAAAAATACAAATACCACTAATACCAGTATCATTTAATTGAATCTCGCCACTTTCTTCACTAATTTTTTTACCATCTTCATACAAAGTAACATGAGCTTGAGTTCTAACGCCAGCAAAATCACGCAAAAAAGGTTCCTTCATCTCTAAGCCCACTAAAGAAGGATGAACATCTACTATAGAATGATGAAAAGTAAGAGAAATATCATATCCACTTCCATCACTTCCCGTTTTTGGATAAGCTTTAGAACCAGTAGCTAATATAACCGCATCAGCCATGTATTTGCCTTTGGTACTTTCTACTACAAAACATTCTCCACTTTTCTTTATAGATAATACTTCTTCTTCAGCCTTAAAAACAATATTCTTTTGTTTTGCTTCTTCTAATAAAGCATATTTCATCGTATTGGCTTGCATAGAATATGGATACGCATAATTATCCTTATAAAAAGGAACAATTCCCATTTTTAATATATAATTATAAACTTCATTTAAATTCTTTTCAGTAAATATTTCTTTAATTACATCTTCTCTTTTACTATGAAAATGATTCAAATTTTGATCTTTATTCCAAAAATTACATCTTCCATTACCAGTTAATAAAAGCTTCTTTAAAGGCTCTTTATTTTTATCTATAACAGTTACTATAACATCATCTCTCCTAGAATACAAAGCCGCTAAAACGCCAGAAGGTCCACCACCAACAACAATAACCTGCTTCACACATATCACCTACCTATCTTTATCTTATCAAATACGACAAAATTAGTCATTTATTTTTGCATAAAAAAATTGACTTTTTATACATTATTATTAAGGTGAAGAAAAATGAATATTATTCCAACAATATTAGAAAAAAATAACAATGAATGTATTGCCTATGATTTATATTCAAGATTATTAGAAGACCGCATAATTTTTTTGTCTGGAGAAATAAATGATAACCTAGCTAATTTAATTGTTTCTGAACTTCTCTATTTAGATTCCAAAAATCATGAAGATATTTTTCTCTATATTAACAGTGGAGGCGGTTCAGTTACAAGTGGAATGGCTATATATGACACGATGAATTTTATTAAAAGTGATATTAAAACCATCTGTATAGGATTAGCCGCTTCAATGGCTGCATTTCTTTTATCATCAGGAACAAAAGGAAAAAGATGTGCTTTAAAAAATGCTGAAATTATGATACATCAACCATTAGGGGGAGCCCAAGGACAAGCAAGTGATATAAAAATTGCTTGTGAAAGAATCTTAAAAATGAAAAAGAAAATTAACAACATCCTAGCTAGCAACACCAATCAGCCACTTAAAAAAATAGCAAAAGATACTGATAGAGATTACTTTATGTCAAGCAAAGAAGCCAAAGAATATGGACTAATTGATGAAATTATTTAATATTTTGATGTTTTTCTACTAGTTTCTTCATTTTAATAAAATGATGATTTACTCCAGACTTACCAATATGATAATCAGTCTCTAAAGAAATAATATTTGCTAACTCACTAAAACTACTTTCAGGATATTTTTCCCTATATCGTAAAACAATCTTACAATGATCATCTAACAAATCAAATAAATCATTATTTTTTATATAATCAATAATCTTCAACTGTTCCATCCCTGTTTTAGTACTTTTCTCTTGATTAGCTATTTCACAATTATTAAGCCTATTAACCATATTTTTATGATCTTTATAAATCCTGACATCTTCAAAATAAAACAAACAATTTGAAGCTTCAAACATTCTAATCATATCACTTATCTCTTCAGAATTTTTAAGATAAATCATCCATTTTCCATTTCTTTTAGTAATCTTACTATCAAATTTCATTTCAATTAACAAAGATCTAAAAAAATTAGCTTCTTTTTTTTCATCAAAAACATATTCCAAATGATACCCACTAGTAGAAGGGTCATTAACAGAACCAGACATTAAAAATGTCCCTCTAACAAAAGAAACCATCTCCTCTGGATCAGAAAAAAATTCTCTTTTCATATCTTCTAAAACATGTAAATTCTTTAAAATCATTGAAGCATTTTTTAATTCTAATAAATAAACCTGCTTTGCCCTAAATCTTTTTTGATTACGAATAATAATATGACAACTAAGATTAAAACAACTTTTAATATCTTTATAGACTCTTCTAGCAACAGTAGCATTTTCAAAGAAAAAATTAATCGAGTCACCTTTTATAGTAGCCCCATATCTAACAATTGCTTCTAGTTCGCTTAACATAGCAACTCGACTAATCTCAAGCGAACAAATTTCATTTTTTAATTTGCCAGTAAAAGTCATAATAATCACCAAAAACATTATATAAAAAAAAAGAGAAAAGCACAATTGCTTTCCCTTATGAATACATATCTGTTCTAGAATAGAACCGCCATCCATACTGATTTGGAAAACCAGGAGGAACAATAACATCATACTGAGGGCTACTATGATACTTATCCCAATTTCCTTTAGCTACTCCAAAATGTAAATGGGCTCCAGTCGTACAATTATCATATCCTCCATGAGCTGATGAAGTAGAATATCCACCAACCCAACCAATAATTGTATCTTGAGTTACCACATCTCCAACTTTTACATTAAACTTTAATAAATGATAATAATAAGTTAGATAAGATTGTCCATTAACATTAACATCAATAAACAGCATATTTCCCCCACAACTAGTTCTGGAAACCGTTGCCGCAACAACACCTGCAGCCGCAGCATAAACTGGTGTTCCTTCAAATGGTGAAGAACCAGAAATATCTAAAGCATTATGATAACTTCCCCATCTAGCACCAACTTGACTTAAAACGACACCATAATTTAAAGGCTTTAACCAACCATCATTAATAATACTATTCTGATATTTTGGTTCAATACAATCAACATTAACAATGGCGCTATCCCCTTTATCCGGAGCCCATTTTTTACAACGTTCAACAGCATCATCAAGTCTTGCCTTTGTTGCTTTAACTTGATCATCAATACTTAAAGCATACTTATCATAATTAGCGACATCCGCAACTCTAGCCGCAATAACAGCAGCATACTCCTTAGATTGTCTTTCTAATACAGCCTTTTTCTCTTCTAATTCCTTTTTTAACTCTTCATTTTTCTTAACTTCATCTTGCAAATCTAAAATAGTTTTTTTAATATAATCAGATAATTGTTCCAAGGCCGCAATTCTTGTGACCAAATCGGTAATAGTTGTTGCTCCTGAAACATACTCAACATACGCATTTTCTCCTTGCATCTGCTGTAAATAAACAAATGCTTTAGAAGCTCTTTCTTTCAACTCTTCAATTTTTTTATTACTCTCATTAATATTTTCTTGAGCAATTTCCATATCCTCTTCTGCTTTAGAAATATCTGCTTCAGCTTTAGCTATAGCTCTTCTATTTGCTTCAATCTCAGCCTTAGCCTGCTCGCTTTTCCTATCATTCTCAGCTTTCTCATTTAGTTTATCTTGATAAGCTTTTCTTAAATCGCCTAAGGTTGCCTGCTTATCAGCTTTTACTAAATTAATATTTAAAAACATTGCAAAGGCCAAAAAGAATAAAACACAAATCTTTTTCATATCTTCAAATACTTTCTAACAGCTCTCCAAGAGCCAAACATTCCAACAATTGCTCCAATTAAAACTAAGAAGGCTGATACCATAAATACAAGTGGAAATGGTGTTGTAAGAGTAATAATCTTAGTAGAAATATAACCGCCAGTTTGATTATATAAAAACACATATCCATAAATGCTTATTAACACAGGAATAATACTACCAAGTATTCCTAATATAAACCCTTCAAAAACAAAAGGAATTTTAATCGCGGTATTTGATGCTCCAACAAGTCTCATTATCTCAATTTCTGTTTTTCTTGAAAAAATGGTTAACTTAATAGTATTACCAATCAAGAAAGCTGTAACAAGAACAAGCGCAGCCACAATACCAATTGCCCCATAACTCAACACATCAAAAATACTAATAATATTCTCTACCATGCCCTCTCCATATCGAGCACTTTCAACATAATCATATTTTTTTAACATCTCAGCTGTTGAATTTAAATCTTTAACATCTCTAACTTTAACAATTAAAGAATCAAGAAGCGGATTAACACCTAAATCATCAATTAAGGCAAATTCTTCGCTAGTTTTTTTCATCTCAGCTTTCCATTCTTCTTTTGTCTTTAATTTAGCACTTTCAATAACAGGATTAGTTTTCATATCATTTTGAATCTCTTCTTCCTGCTTTTCAGTAACATCTCCTTTAAAATAAACTACAATCGTCAGTTCACTTTCTAAATTAGTCGTAACTTGTCTAACATTATAAGTAACAAAAAGAGAAATTGCCACTAAAATCAAAGTGATTGTCGTACATACTATAGAAGCCATTGAAAGAGAAAAATTACGAAAAACACTTTTAAATGAATCACGAATACTTCTTCTAAGAATTCTTAACGCTTTCATGAACCTTATAACTTCCTTTCTGATCATCTCTAACTAAGACTCCATCCTCTATGACTAACACTCTCTTTTTCATGCGATTAACAAGTTCTTTATCATGAGTAGCCATAATAATAGTTGTCCCTAGATCTTTATTAATACTATTTAATAAATCAACAATTTCCTTACTCGTTTCAGGATCTAAATTACCAGTTGGTTCATCACAAATAAGAAGCTTAGGATCATTAACTAAAGCTCTTGCAATACTTACCCTTTGTTGTTCTCCACCAGATAACTGACTAGGTAAATTTCTAGTCTTTTCCTTTAATCCTACAGCCTCAATAGCCTTTAAAACTTTAGGACGTATCTCACTATTAGGAAGTCCTAATGTTTCAAGAGCAAAAGCAACATTTTCATAAACAGTTAACTTTGGTAACAACTTAAAGTCCTGAAACACAACCCCTAACTTTCTCCTTAGTTTATAAACTTTAGAATTTCTTAATTTAGCAACATCAATCCCCCCTACAATAACTTTACCTTTTGTAGGTTTTTCCTCTCTATAAAGCATCTTAATAAATGTTGATTTTCCACTACCAGTAGAGCCAATAACAAAAACAAATTCTCCCTTATCAATCGATACACTTAAATCAGCAACTGCCGTAGTTCCATTTTTATATATTTTATAAGCGTGTTCAACTTTAATTAACTTCATTTCTACACCTAACCTATCATTATCAATATATTATCATTTTACAATATTTTATAAAATTAGTAAAGAAAATAAAAATGACTATTAAAAGCCATTTATTTATTAAAAAAACTAAGAGCTAAATGATTTTAAATATTTAATAGAATGAAATAATAACATTATTCCTAAAACCAAATCAATAATATCGAGAGCAATTATTGATATAATTAATCTTAAAGCAAATATAATGCCAATTATTCCAGCTCCTTTATTTTGTTTAGAAGAAAGAACAATTCCTTCCACAAGAAATAAATCTCTTGTTGTCATAAAACTATACACTAAAAAAATGTCCTATCTTGTTTAACTCCATTTTGAACTTCATAACAATCATTAATTATAAAAAAAGCATTTTTATCTATTTGTAAAATCATCTCTTTAAACAAATAATAATCTTTATTAGGTACAACGCACATTAACACTTCAGATTTTTCATGAGAATATCCACCTTCAGTCTCTAAAACAGTTACTCCAGAATGTAACTCATCCAAAATAAACTTTTTAACCTCATTATTCTTTTTAGTATGGATAAAAAATAACTTAGAATCAGAAATACCAATAATAATCTTATCCATAACCGCAGTATAAATAAGTAATACTAAAAAAGAATATATAAATTGATTAAAACCAAATACGAATGCTCCTAAGCCAAGAACAAAAGCCTGAACTATTAATGTCGCTGTCCCTTTAGAAATCTTTGCATATTTATGAACAATTTTGACAACTATATCAGATCCACCAGTATCAAAGCCTACTTTATAAACAACTCCATATGAAATCCCATGTACTATTCCAGCTACCAAAATAGCAATTAATACATTATCAGTAGAAATAAATTCTGAAGCATAAGAAGCTAAAGGATATGTAAAAGAAACAAACAAAGGATATAACAAGCTACCTAAAGCAGATATTAACGTCTCTTTTAAACCTAAAAAGATAAAACTTAAAATTAATAAAACAAATGCCGATAGATACAAAAATAAATGAGGATCAAATCCAAATAAAGATTCAAATATTAAAGATAACCCAGATGTTCCACCAACAACAAAATGATTAGGAAGAAGCATTAAATTATAGTTAAAAGCCATCAAAAAAGCCCCAACTACAACAACAAGAATTTTTTTATAAAAACCTTTCCTTAAAATGTCATCTTTAATCTCTTGTAAGTTCACTTAAAACCAATCCTTTCTTATACAAATTATAAAGGTTTTCAAACATAAAATCAATGCTAAATCATATAATTATAAGAGGTGAAAAAATGAATGGAGCATTCTATAGTAATCCCACATTTTCAAATCAAACAGATTTAGAAACCGAAAATAAACAAAGGTTATTTATTGACATAGTAACAGAATTAATAAATAAAGAAATTGTTATTAATACTAATGATAAAGAATGGAAAGGAAAATTAATAAATTTAGGTAAAGACTATCTAACCATTCGAAAGGACAATACGAGTACTATTATAAAGATAGATACCATTACATGCATAGAAACAAATTAGTTTTTTTCTTCGAACAGTAGATTTTAACACCAAAGTTTGATACAATAATAACAGAATCGAGGAATAAAAAATGAATATTGCTTTAATTATAATAATTATCATTGCTCTTCTAGCCCTACTTTATATAACTATCTACAATAAACTTCAAGATTATCTTACTAAAATAGAAAAAGCTGAAGGATTAATTGACCAAGATTTAAGAGGGAAATATGACCTTTTAATCAAAATAAACACTTATTTTATGAATGCTAAAGGCAATAAAAGTAATGACTACCTAAAAGACCTTAAAGAACTAAAAGATAAAGAAATATCAAACTTTGACTTAGAAAGAAAACTTATGGATGCCGAAAGTATTATGCTTGATATATATAACGACCAAAAAGAATACAAAGAAAACAAAGAGTTAGTATTACTATTTAAAGAATTAAAAGAGAAAAACGAAAAAATACTTGCTGGTATTTCATATTACAATAATTACGCCAATCAAATGAATTCTTACTTAAGAAAAATTCCTCGTAATATTGTTGCTAAACTATCTCATATTAAACCTAAAACATTTTTTGATGGTAAAGATATGACAGATAGCATTATCAACGACTTTAAACTATAAAAAAAAGGCAACTATTGCCTTATTTTTTTTGAACTTGAAATGGTTCTACTTCAACAGAAGTTTCTTGCCCAAATAAATCTATTAAAACATTAACTTTGTTATTCTCTAAATCAATACTATTAACAGTTCCTTCCATTCCCTTAAATGGACCATCTACAACAGAAACTTTATCACCAACAGCCATTTCAGATTCAATATCTAATCTACTCATTCCCATATTAACTAAAATACGATCAATTTCTTGAGGAAGTAAAGGAGTTGGTTTAGCACCTTTTCCAGATGAGCCAATAAAACCTGTAACTCCAGGGGTATTTCTTACAATATACCAAGCCTCATCACTCATAATCATTTCTACCAAAACATAACTAGGAAACATCTTTTTCTTTTTTTCTTTTTTTACTCCATCTTTTACTTCTATTTCAGTTGTTTCAGGAATAATAACTCTAAAAATATGATCTTGAAGTCCCATAGATTCAGTTTTCATCTCTAATTTTTCTTTAACAGATTCCTCATGACCAGAATAAGTCGATACTACATACCATTGTTTATCCATACTATAGAACCTCCTTAATCCATGAAAGTAAAGCCGACAAACCTAAAAAGAAGAAGATTAAAATAACAACAATACAAATAGTAGCAAAAGTATATTTAGCTACATCTTTAGCACTCGGAAACGAAACATTCTTCATTTCTTCTCTAACTTCTTTTAAATAACCACGTTTCTTTACTCTTTTAGCTTTTTTTTCATTTTTAGCCATTCTTATCACCTCAATAATTTTTCCAAAATAAAAACACTTCCGTGTCCTCATTAATAAATTAACACAGAAAAGTGTTTTTGGCAAGTATTTTATCTAATTTTAGCAATTTTATAATCGCCTTCAACAAGTTCCAAAACATAAGGATACTCATCATCCCTCATGCAAACATCATTCATATCTTCTCTACAATACTTTAATCTCTCTACCATTTCAATTTTATCATCAGTTGCTTTTTTCAAAACTAATTCCTCTTGATTATAACTCTCTAAAGAAATAGCACTACTCAAATAATAGATATCAAAAATATCTTTTTTAGCCACATAAATCTTTTCAGGCAAAGCAACCGTAGCTTTAACACTTCCCTCAGTTAACTCTGAAAAAATACTATCATACAACTCATCAGTAACAAGATCATGTAAGCCATTTAAATAAGATTCACCAAGCCCCATATAAATTTCATCATCTTCAACAGTATAATCATCAAATGCTTCACTTACTTTATATGTTGAAAAAGTTTCTAAATAATCTCTTAACTGAACTCTTTTTTCTTCAGCCATTTCTCTAATATAAGCTTCATCTAAACTGCTATTATTTTGAAAAGACTCAGTTGGTTTTTCTGGATTTTCTTGAGGCATATCAATATTAACATTTTCTGGTTCTCTTACAAAATGATATGCTGTTAATATAATTAACCCAAACAAAACAGCTATTCCAATTATAACTAAAACTTTTTGCCACTCTTTTCTAAACATTATTCTCACCTTCCAATATACTTCGCAATTTTATACGAATCCTTTGTATAGTATTATCAATTTGTTTTGGATTTTTGTCAAGTAGTAATGCTATTTGTTGATAACTAAAACCATTTAGCATTTGTTGATAAACTTGCATCTCAAATCCAGATAAACAACTATTGATTTTTTCTTTCAATTCTTTTAAATCTTCTTTCTCCAAATAAGTATTAGACGGATCCAAACGTGAATCAGCAATATAATTATTAAGCATCGAACCATCCTCATCATACTCAAACTCCAAAGATAAAGTATCTCTGCCAATCTGACTTTTTCTTGTATTATTTTTATTAATAATATTAATAAGTCTTCGTTCAACACATAAAGAAATAAACGTTTTTAAACTAGCATCTTTATCAGGATTGTATGAATTAATCGCATCTGCAAACGCTAAATTAGCCTCTTGAACTAAATCCTTTTTTTCTAAACCAAGTCTTAGTGCTTGTCCACTATACTTTTTTACTAAAAAGGAAATTAAAGGAACATATCTTTCATATAAAGAATTTAAAGCATCTTCATTACTTTCAGAAATCATATCAAATAACAAATTATCTTCTATATCATTCTTCATGAAAGACCTCCCATTTTAAAAATAACAATTCCAGCAGCAACCGAGGCATTTAAACTATTTACCTTTCCCTTCATAGGAATAGATATTATTTCATCACATTTATTTTCTACAACCTTACTAATACCTTTACCTTCATTACCGATGACAACTGCCTTTTTAAAAGGGAAATCAAGATTTCTAATATCCTCTCCATTCATATCAGTTCCATACACAAAAAAGCCCTTATCTTGCAACTTTGTAATAGCATCAGCTATATTAGAAACAAGAATAATTTTTACATGTTCAGTACAACCAACACTTGTTTTTAAAACTGTTTCATTAACAGACACACTTCTATCCTTAGGAATAATAATAGCTTCTACACCAGCTGCTTCTGACGTCCTAATTATAGCTCCAAAATTATGAGGATCCTCTAAATGATCTAAAATAACAAGAAATGAACAATCATAAGCATAAAACAGATCATAATAATTATAATCATTAATTTCAAAAACTATCCCTTGATGATTACCTTTAACCATCTTATCTAAAACATGATTATCTGTCAAAACATAATGAATTTTATTTGCTTTTAAAAAATTTAAAACTTCTTCATCTTTCCTCGTTTTAGAAAAATAGACTTTCTTAATATTTTTGGGATTCGTCATCATAAGAACATTTTTTCCAAATGCAAGCATATCTTTCACCCCTTTACAAATGTCACTTGTATTATAACAAAATTAAACCAAAAAAGGAAGATACAAACATCCTTCCCTTTTCGATATTACTCTTGATACTTTACTTCCCTCAAGTAAACATACCAAGTAAGATGTACACAAGTAATAACGGTGTGTACCTTATTATTTTAAACAAATAAAGAAAAATTAAGATGACAATTTTTTCCTGTTTTCATACTCTTCAGCATTAATAGCAATACCAATAACAACAATATATGATAAAAGATATAACCAAATCATCAAAACAACAAAATGAGCAAGCCCTCCATATAACACATCATAATGCGCTACTTTAGTAACATATAAAGAATAAATAGAAGTTACTAGAATAATACCAATCGTCGTAAAAATACTTCCTTTTGTCGTATAAAAACTTGGAATTGTTTCATCTGGAGCAATCGTATATATGATTTTAATAAGAAAGAAAATTAAAAACCATGCGATTGGACTCTTCATAAAATTAATAAATAAAGAAATATACTTAGTAATTGTCCCATTCATATTAACATATTCTAACATAGCTATAATCCGATTTCCTAAAACTGGTATAAAAAGCAAGAACATAATTAGTATAATCAAAATAACAATCATGAATATACTCTTTACTTTTCTTTTTAAAAAAGAAGTATTTTTCAAATGATATAGATGGTTAGAAGTGACAATAATTGAACTAGTCCCACCACTAGATGCATAAAATGCTACAAATAAAAGTAAAACAAACTTCAAAGAAAATTTAATATCCTGTAATATAGGAACAATTAAAGATACAACAGATGAACCAAATGATTTATTCATAAAATTAGCCAGAAAATCAATAGATACATTAAAAAACGATGCAACATACGCAATTAAAGTAACGGTAGGAACGATTGCAAGCAACAAAAAGAAAGCAAGTTGTCCTGGTAAAATTAACATTTCTGTCCGTGACAAAATATGAATAATTCTTTTTACAAAACGATTTGCTTTCTCTTTTATTTTCATTTTTCTTCTTCCTTTATCAATTTTTCTTTTTGACTTTTAATATCTTCAACACACTCATTTAAAGCATCTTCAATATACTTAGTATCTGTTTCAATCATACTATAACTTAAACATACGCCATAATCGTGAGGTAAAGACTTGAATTCTTTAGTTAACTTATGTATATAACTAGTTACTTGCTTAGTATTATATCCAACAAGATAAACCATAAATTCATTTCCATCAGTACGAATTATATCAGTATTATCTAATTGAGTCTTAATTAAAATACTAGCTGCACTAACAATTTGCTTATCCCCTTCTTCATAACCAAGCGTATCATTAATTTCTTGAACTCTATTTAAATCAATAACAACTACTGCTTGTGGATAAATTGTATTCTTATTCCATACCTCTAAATTTTCATTTAAATAATTACGATTCTTTAGGGAAGTTAAATGATCTACAAATTTTAACTTATCTTCTTTTTTAACCTTTTTTTGAAGACGAACTTTACGATTAGATCTAATAATAAAGATTAAAATAACAAGCGTAATAACAACAGCATATAAAGCATACCTAGCTAGACTTCCAAAGAATGAATTCTTAACTTCAAGTTCTCTTGCTTCATAATTACCAAGTACCATCATCTCTTTTGGATCCAAATAATTAAAATACTTAATCATAAGTCTATTAAATACTTCACCAACAAAAGAATTAAGAGCATAATTAGTTTTTAAATTAAATTGATAGGCAACTCGATAATCTGTATAAGAATGCTTAATTAAATAATTTGCTTTTTGTTCATCTAAAACAATAATACTTTCTTTATTTCTAACAATTTTAGATAAATCAGAAGATTTATAAGTTTTTATTTCCTTAACATACTTACTAATTAAAGTTGCTAAAGAACAATTTTCTTCAACATAAACAACTTTATCTTTTAAAGATACTAATCCATCTAAAAGAAGTGGATTAGAATCATGAACAATAACACTAGCAACAACTGGTATTGAAGTAAACACATTAGTTCCAGCATTAACATTACCATAATAATTTGCCATTAAGGAAATCTTATTAGCCCTAACATCTCTTTCTAAATCCTTATCATTATGATATTGCTTATATTTAAAATCAATATTAGAAAAAGATGAAAAACTATCTAAGTATCTACCAAATATACCCCCTAAAGAAGAAGCACTACCAACTTCAAAAGGTAATGATTGCTTATAAGCATATACAAGTGCTTTGTTTTGCAAACTATCCAAATCAGAATTAGAAATATTTAAAGCTGTCGTAAAAATACTTCTCTCTTCTAAATGTAAATTATCATTTAGCTTATTCTTCCAATTATAATAATATTTAATAATAATTTGATATAACGTACCCTCATTACTATCAACAACATAATAATATCTCTTTAAATCACTAAAATGGTAAGAAATAAAATACTTTTTCAAAATAGTATCTAAATACTCACGTCTTGGAACAACAATATAATTAACCGTGTCTAAATCAAGCGCTGATAAAAGTTCACTATCTTGTTCAAAAGGAACAACTTCAACATTTGAAATATCACTTAAATAACCACTAATATAATCCTTATTACGAGATAAAACCCCTATTTTTTTACCAGCTATATCACTTCTTATATGAATGTAATTCTCACTCTTACTAACTAAAACATAATGATCTTCAAGAAATGAAAAAGCATGTTCAGGCATTTCATTACCAACCATCATAGCTAAAGAACTAGTCGTATCAGTCTTGCCAAGAGTAATATAATTTAACTTAATACCATACTCATCTTGTAAATCACTTAAAAATGAATAATATAGTCCTTTACCGGCATTACCTATCATATTAACATCATTAACAACGGCGATATTTTGAACATTATTTTGATTCTTAGTAATCCATTCTCTTTCATTCCCATTTAATCTACCTTCATTATGAGAAAAAAATAAGATTGTTATAGCTAAACAAGCAAGGACAAATACTCCTAAAACAATCCATTTCTTAATCTTCTTTTTCATTACTCATTCTCCTCATTTTCTACTTCATAAGGGGTATTATTATTCCAAATAACATTATTTCGATGAATATTTTTTGCTCCCATAATCGTAAATCCTGGAACCTCTTCAGTTGATTCTTCAAGCAAAATAAACTCCAAATCATAATTATTTTTAATATCTTCACTATAAGTCTCTAAAGATTTATTAACAATCTCTTTAGCCTTATCAAGATTAATCCCTTCAAAATTAATCTTAATATATAAAATCTTACCTTGAGCATGAATATCCACATCTTTAACAGACTCATTTTCCTTATACTTATCAATTATACTAGACTTATCCTCATCTTTAATAGCATGTTCACTAAGCCCTTCTAATCTATCACCATAAGGAGAAGAATTAACCCCCACAAATAACTTAATACCAATTACAAAAATAACAACAAAACAAATAATAATTACAAAAGATAAAACAAGAACAATCCTATTACTATCCCATATTTCCTTTATCTTTTTCAAGATAATCACCTCACCATAACATCTGTAATAACATTATACATTAAAATGATTCATTTTACCATAAAAAAATCTAATGTGCTTATATTACACATCAGATTATTCTATTTCAAAAGGATTAGACGCTGTTCCATCAGTTCCAGTTTTAAACGTTGTGCCTGGGCGAAGGGAAACAACCGGGCGTGAGCCGTACGTACCATTCACAGCGTTGTAGTTGCGGTTCCAATTACCTGTCGTATACACGTAGCGCTCGAAAGCATTGACGTAGGTGAAAGAGATAGGAGCAGAAGTCCAGTAGTTTGCACCAGTTTTATTCGCTGTATAATTACCTGTTAAACTATGTTCTGCACTCGTTAAAAGTCCTATTGGATATGTTAAGGCACCATTTCCTTTTGTTATATCACTTACTGTAAATGCATCTCTTTTAGAAGGACATTTTAAATAAACTTTTCTATTATATGCATTAAATCTTAGAGTTCCAAGTGTTCCTGTCTCACTCCATCCTCCTATATTAGCTATTGTCCTATCATTACAGAATACCGTATCTTCTAAGTAGCTTTCGTAAGTAGTGCCTAATATATTGTTTTTATACCAATAATCTATTACTCCTTTAATATGACTATTCTTTACATTTATATTATCATTCCTTAGCATCTTATCTAATGCATCACTTACTGTTTCATTTCCATTTAATTTTATATAATATAGTCTCGTTCCATTATATAGGTAATATACAAAATATAATTCTTGGCAGGTTTTACCTGTTTTGTTAAAACATGTGTAATGATGCGTATTTAGGCTTGTTTGATTTGTACTATCTGAAATGTCCGCAAATTGGAGAGTACCAGTAAGTGTATATGGCTTTGTGTTATTAGAATCATATGTAAAACTTGACCCATAATAATAGTAATTTGAATCGCCTGATAGGTTTTTACTATGATATGTATATGCATCATTAAACATATATCCTACATACGCAGGTGATGCAGCACTTGCATAAAAAACACTAGTACCTATTTGAGCATAATTAGTACTCTGGTCTAGTTTTACACCATAGGCTTGTGTTGAATCGTACTCTCCTGTTATGGCATACAATGTACTACATGTACTACTTGTACTATTGCAAGTATACTTTCCAATTATACTAGAGGCGTCATTTTGCCAGTTTAATGTTGAAGTATTAGTTAATGTATATGTACTTCCTTTTTTTGTATAACTCGTTCCATATAATTTATTTCCTGATAAAGATAATGTTTCGCCTGTAAATCCATTGTGGTCACCACTTGTTGTTGTACATTTACCATTTGCATCAACATCACCATTATAAATCATCTTAATGCCACCTGTTCCAGTTACTCTAATTAACTTCCAACACATGTTGGCAAATTTAACATTGTTATCTTGATGATTTCCTCTTAGATAGTATGACGTTCCATAATCATCTTCTGCTTCACATATAATTGGCGTATCTGAATCAGACATAGCCTCGGTATCAGGATTTATAATAGATCCATCTTCATTAAATTGAGCACATTTATCGCTATTACCTGTGTAGGTATAATTAGGATTTAATGTTGCTAAAGTCCTCAAACTTGCATTTGCAGGAGGTTCTATCATATATGCTTCACATCTAATTTTCTGACTAGAAGTATTTGTTGCATTTGTCTTATCTAAACTAACCTGGCCATTCACCCATCTAGGTACTACTCCATAGTTACAAGTTGAATTAGTTTCATTTAAAACCAAAGAAGAATCAACGTTAGAAGCTAAAGTAGTTACAGTTCCATCTGGAAGATGATAAACAAATAAAGCCTCTCCTATATCTGGAATATTACCTGATATGATATTAAAAGTTTTAATATCTTCATATACAGCAAAAGAAGTATAAAAGAATACTCCTGCTAAGAGTAAAACACTTATAACAGTAAAAATAATAATGGATTTTTTCTTAGTATTATTATCTTTAAATCTTTCTAGTTTCATTATTATTCTCCTTACTATACTATATAAAGAATAGCATAAACCGTGGTAAATCTCAAGACATAACAAAAAAATAATTACATCTAAATAGACATAATTATTATTTATTAACGATTACTTCTAAATCTCATCTTTGGGTCAAGTATTGCTTTTCTAAGTCTTATATCTCCTGGAACTACTTCAACATACTCATCTCTTGCAATAAACTCTAAAGCTTCTTCTAGACTAAATGTCTTATGAGGAACTAAAGCTATAGCATCATCACTAGCTTTACTTCTAGTATTAGACATTTCTTTATTCTTACATGGATTAACATCTAAATCATTATCACGATTATTAATACCAACAATCATACCAACATAAACATCTGTAGCAGGCCCAACAATTAAAGTACCTCTTTCTTGTAAATTGAATAAAGAATAACCTAAAGTCTTACCATTTTCCATGGAAACTAAAACCCCATTCTTACGTTCCATAATCTCACCAACATAAGGTTTATACTCTTCAAAAGAACGAACCATAATTCCTTCTCCTTTAGTATTTGTAATAAAGGCACTTCGATATCCTATTAAACCACGAGTAGGAGCTACAAACTCTAAATGACTATATCCTTCATCAGTTGTTGAAACAACTTCTAAAGTTCCTTTTCTTTCTTGTAAATCATTAATAATTGTTCCTTGATATTCACTAGGGCAATTAATAATAACACGTTCAAAAGGTTCACATTTCTTTCCATCAATACTCTCAAATAACACTTCAGGTTTAGAAACACATAGTTCATATCCTTCTCTTCGCATATTTTCAAGTAAGATACTTAAGTGTAACTCTCCTCTTCCACTAACTTTAAAACCATCACTATTAGGAAGTTCTTCCACAAGTAAACCAACGTTAGTCTGAAGCTCTCTATCTAATCTTTCTTTAATATGACGAGAAGTTAAGAATTTACCACTTTTACCAGCAAAAGGACCATTATTAACTAAAAAGTTCATAGACAGAGTTGGTCTTTCTATTTCAATAGGAGGTAAAGCATCTATATGGTCTTTTTCACATACCGTATCACCAATTGTAATATCACTACATCCTGCTAGAGTTACAATATCTCCAAAGTATGCAACATCTTTTTCAACTCTTTTAATTCCTTCTGTAACAAATAACTTAGAGACTCTAAAACTACTGACACTTCCATCATTTTTAACTAAACTTACAGTTTCCCCATTTTTAATTTTTCCTTTAGTAATTCTTCCAACACCTAGTCTGCCCATAAAATTATCATAATCTAAATTACTAATTTGTAACTGCAATGGATCTTCTTCACTTCCCGCATAAGGCTCTACTTGCTTTAAAATCGTTTCCAGTAAAGGTTCTACATTATCACTTAATTCTAAAGGACTATATCCAATTTTACCTTCTTTAGCAATTCCATAAACAATTGGAAAATCAAGTTGTTCATCACTAGCATTTAACTCCATAAATAAATTAAATGTCATATCAACAACTTCTTCTGCTCTAGCATCTCTCTTATCTATTTTATTAATAAATAATATAGGTCTTAAATTTTGTTCTAAAGCTTTCTTTAACACAAATCTTGTCTGAGGCATAGGACCTTCAGCACTATCAACAATTAAAACAACTGTATCAACCGTTCTAATAACTCTTTCTACTTCACTTGAAAAATCAGCATGTCCTGGAGTATCTACAATATTAATTTTATAATCCTTATATTTAATAGAACAGTTTTTAGAATAAATCGTAATTCCTCTTTCTCTTTCTAGCGAATTACTATCCATAATAAGTTCTCCGACCTCTTCATGAGCTTGAAAAACTCCATTTTGTTTTAATAAAGCATCTACTAAAGTACTTTTCCCAGCATCTACGTGAGCAACAACAGCAACATTGATAATTTTATCCATGATAAACCCCTCCCTTTGTTACGTACTTGTAGATGATACACCAAAAAATTCATTTTTGCAAGAAAAAAAGAAAAAGACTACTCTTTTTCTTGATCACTTAACGAAATTGATTCAAGTCCTTTAGTCTTTAAAGCATTTTTCTTTTCTGCTTTAATATTCTTAAAATACTTTTGAAAAATATGCATAAAGACAATAAAAGCAACAACAATATAAACCAAATCTATTAATAAACTCCATATATCAGCAAGAACTGGAATTGAAAAATATCCAAGTATCGTATCTCCTAAATTTTGCACTACAATAAATGGTATCTTTAAAATAGCAATAAAAGCAAACAATATTAATAAATCAAATATAATTTTTAGATTACTCTTAAAATCATTTTTACTCATTGCATCAACTAAACGGCGAATAACTTGAAAGAACTGTTCAAATTTGGAATATATAAAACCATGCTTCTTATAAACTTTTGAAAAATCAATACCACGCTTACTTAAAACCTGAGAAATTATACTTTCTATATCACCTAAACTCTTAACTGCTTCTTCTTCACTCATCCCAAGTCTTTCTTGTTCTTCTATTTTATTAATATAAAAACGTAACTCTTTTTGTTTCTCATCTTCTATTAAAATATCTAAATGCTCTAAGAAACTACTTTCAAACTCTTTCTTATTCATTATTTTTCATTCCTTTCAATAAAAACCTTTTTAAAGCGATTAATTTTTACAGATTTAATATTATCTACAAGTACATAATCTTTCTGAATTTTTTTCTCACCTTTATATTCCACTACAGTTATTATATCAGAATTTTTTTCTTTTATATCATTTTTTTTCGTATCAATCAAAAAGAAAGGTTTTCCACTCTTAAGAGTCAAAACATCATCTGATTCCACATCATAACAAATCTCCCTTGGTATATAATAAACTTGACTTCCCTTCTTTAAACTAGCAATATAAATAACCTCTTGTTCTCCTAAATTTTGACATGGAGCCAAATGAATTTTATCAGAAGCTTCTAAATAACGTTTATTACTAATTTTTTTACCATCCTTAAAATAAAGAATAATGTCTCCTAAAAGCTCATCACAATCTATATCGTTTATTTTATTAAGTGCTCTTAAAAGTGACTTTTTAAACTCATCAACACTTGAAATTGATAAACTCTTAAAATAACGTAAGAAAATCATACTATTAGCAGAGAGCTTCAAATCACTTATCAAATCTTTAATATAATCATTAGCCAAAGAATCTTGTTTAGTCTCTAAATAATAACAAATAGGTTTAATAATTGAATGATGCAAAACAAGACTAGCTTGTTCTTCTAAAGTTCTAGCATCAAATGCATTATCTAACGCCGAAATAATTAGTTTGCTATCTAGTTTAGGAGTACTCTTCTTTACCGTAATTTTAACATCTTTAATTTTCAAATTATCAAACTCAATAAAGAAATCTCCAATCGTTCTAATATCAATATCACTTGTCATAACATATTTTTCTTGTATTCTTTTTAATTCATTCTTTTTATATTGAGGAAAAGATATAATATTATATAGAGAATGAGACTTCTCCATCTCTAAAAGTTCATGTTCAAGATTAACTTTTTTAGAAAATAAACGGCCTTTCTTAGTTAATAGCTTCTCTATATAATCAAGCTTTTTACCTGCTAAATCTATTTTTAAAGGATAACAAAGCAATTCGTATTTATCTTGAATAAAAGTGTCACTTTCATCGATCTTTCTTAGTAAAGAAATAAGTTTTTGTAAATATACTTTTAATTCATCCAAACTAATCTTTGAAACATCATCAATCTTTATTTCTAAATAATCTAAAGTAAAATCATAGAATACTTCATTAGCAATAGATTCAACATCATCCTTTTTATATTTAGAATCATACTTCAATATTTTTTCATCAATCTTTTTTAAAAGAACATCATATTCTTTTGAAAAGCGAAGAACACTATCATGACAATCTCTTTGCAATTTGACTTTAGCAACAATAATATCTTGTAAAAGCAACACGGTTCTTCTAACTTTTTGCAAATAAACTTCATCTTCATAACTGCTAGAAAGAACTTTTTCTATCTTAGAAATTTCATCACTATAGATTTCATTACCCCTGAACCAAAAACTAACCTTAGGACTTATTTCTTTATAATTATCTAAAGAAATAGAAATATCATTTTCATGTTCAAGATAAAACTTATATAAAGCCAAAAAGTTCTTCACTTCTAAAGGATTACTGGCCAAAAATACACGAGATAATTTTCCATATTCTTCATGTTTAAAAGTATAATAAAGAGCATAATCATTATCGTGCACACACAAAAACGGCTCTTTTGTAAGAGCATCAAAATGAAAATCACGCAATAATTCTAATAATGAATCCTTTGTCACATTCAACCTCTTTTTTATAATATTTATTATACCATGGATAATTTTAGATGTAAATTAAAACAACCTGTGATAAAATAAAATTGAAAGGAAGGTATGCAATGGAAATAACTGTTTTAAAAAAACAAAACGACAAATCTGTGCTATCATCAATTTTACTCTTTATTTTAGGGCTATTTTTAACTTTTAATTCAGAAGGGATTTTGAATATCATTTTTGATATCATCGGGGCAATAGTAATCATCTATGGAATACACCAATTTATTAAATACTATTCTCAAAAAAAGCAATTTGGAACAGACGATGGAACTACACTTATAAGTGCTATATCTGCTATTACAATTGGCCTGTTAGTTATTTTCTTATCAAATGTATTTACCAATGCAATTAAAATCGTAACAGGTATCTGGCTAATATATGTTGGTTTAACTAAACTAGGAACAGCCATAACCCTTAAAAAAACAAGAGCATTCATGCCATCACTAATAAGTGCCATTATTATATTCTTATTAGGTATATATACCTTAGTAGCCCAAAATGTCTTATTTGTCGTCATTGGTGTTATTCTAATGATATATTCAATTTTAGATATTATAAGTTTTTTAAGAACTAAAAGATAAAAGCGCTTAACAGCGCTTTTTTTGTTTTAAAAAAATACAAAATACATGATATAATAGAAATATAATAGTTAGGAGAATAAAATGGACAAATTAAATTTTGAAATACACAAATGTGTAATGTGCCATGACGCACCATGCAAAAAAATATACAAAAACGTAGACCCAGAGAGAATTATTCGAGCCTTAAGATTTGAAAATTCCAAAGGAGCAGCCTCATTTATAAAGGACAACTACTTAGCAAAAGACGAAAAAACATCATTAAAATGTCCTTGCAAAGTAGATATAGACTTTATCTTAAAAAGGGTTGCTAAATATCCTTACAAAAAAGAAAAATTAAATGTTGATATTACAACAAATATCTGTGGCATAAAAATGAAAAATCCTTTTTTACTCTCATCTTCAGTAGTAGCAAGCAACTACGAAATGTGTAAAAGAGCTCTAGAACAAGGCTGGGCAGGTGTTGTTTTTAAAACCTTATGTCCATTTGATATTCATGAATCTTCGCCAAGATTTTCAACCCTAAAAAATTGGGATAATTCCTTCACAGGATTTAAAAATATCGAACAATTATCTCCCAACACCTTAGATGAAGATTGCCAAACATTAAAAAGATTAAAAAAAGAATTTCCAAACAGAGTTATTATTGCTTCCATCATGGGAAGAACAGAAGAAGAATGGGAAATGGTTGCAAGAAAAGTCAGTGAAAGTGGATGTGACGCTATTGAACTCAACTTTTCATGTCCTAACATGGAATTAAAAGGCACTGGTTCTGATATTGGTCAAAATCCTGAAGCCGTTAAAAAATATACCATGGCTGCAAGAAAAGGTACCAAACTACCTCTAATTGCCAAAATGACTCCTAATATTACCGACATAAGAGTTCCAGCAAAAGCGGCAATGATAGGAGGAGCAAATGCCATATCTGCCATTAACACAATTAAAAGTATCACAAATATCAATTTAGATTCTCTAGTTCCAGAACCTGATGTAAACGGAAAAACCGCCATAGGAGGATATTCTGGTAAAGCCGTAAAACCTATTGCCCTAAGATTTATTTCAGAACTCTCAAACGACAAAGAATTACAAAATATTAACTTAAGCGGAATAGGCGGAATTTATACCTATAAAGACGCTATTGAATTTCTAATGCTTGGAGCATCAAATGTTCAAGTAACAACCTCTGTTATGGAATATGGTTATCGAATAATAGATGATTTGATACTAGGCTTAAAAATATTTATGAAAGAAAACAATTTTCATAAAATAAGTGATCTTGTTGGATTAGCAAACAAAAAAGTGGTAGAAGCAGATAAACTAGAAAGAGATACAATTCTTCTTCCTAAAATTAATTATGATAAATGTATAGGATGTGGAAGATGTTATATTTCTTGCCAAGATGGTGGTCATCAAGCTATTAGATTTGACTTGAAAACAAGAAGACCAATTGTAGAAAGTTCAAAATGTGTTGGATGTCACTTATGCAAACACGTATGTCCAAACCAAGCTATCGAAACAGCCAAAATAAGAATAAACAAGATTAATTAAAATAGAAAGGAGAAGTCATGTACCAAGAAGATATTGAATTAGCCAAAAAAGCAAGACTTATGGCCTATTCACCTTATAGTAATTTTGAGGTTGGAGCAGCTTTAAGAACTAAAAGTGGAAAAGTATATTTAGGATGTAATATAGAAAATCACGGCATCCAAGGAATATGCGCTGAAAGAACAGCATTTGCTAAAGCATTGTCCGAAGGAGAAAGAGAATTTGTTAGCATAACAGTTGTCGGAGCAAACAAAGGAGAAGAGCCAGAAAGTAAATGCATGCCATGTGGATACTGTCGCCAATTTATAAGTGAATTTGTCGATAAAGATTTTAAAATCATTGTAACTGACAAAGACAACAATATCGAAGTTTTAACAATCCAAGATTTACTACCACATAGTTTCAAACTATAAAAATATTACCAAGAAAGGATAGTATTTAAATGAAAAAAATAATAAAATTACTACTGGTAATGGTGATGTTAATACCACTTACAATAGTAAACGCAGCTACTAAAACAGAAGAATTAGTCGAAAATCTAAAAGAAATGGTAAAATCATTTGATGGAACATTAACCTATGAAAATGATACCATTGAAATTGAATGGGTCATCCAGGATTCGAATTATGGAGAACTCTCATTTAATCATAATGGAAATATAATTGAATACAATTCAAATGAAATAACTAACTATAAAGAAGCGGAAGACTCTACTGCCCATGCAATGTATGCATTATACCTAATTGAAGCTGCATTGAGAATAAATGGTTATAGCGAAGAAGAAGTTGAAACATATTTTAATACCGAAGGAAACGAATTAAACTATGAAATCAATGGAATAGAATTAAAAAGCACAGGAGAATCTAAACAATATATAAGCGAAGATGGAAGTTCAACTATAACAAGTTCTCCATTTTCAATTAAAATTGATGTCTCTAAAGCAAACATAAATAACTCATCAGATGAAGCATTTACCCCTACAACAAATACCATTGAAGATGTTGTAAATTTCTTAAAATCTAATCAAGAATTTACTACTTTAGAATATGATGGAAAAGTATATTTAGAACATGACATTACAAACGACGAAACAACCATTACCATTTCTCATACTAACTATATAGATAATTACTACAATGTAACATTTAACACAGAAGATGATATTATTACATACGAAGATGAAGAAATAACTAACTACTATGAGGCAGAAAGAGCCATAAGTCACCATATGTTTGCTATGCAAATTCTTAATACCGCGCTAAAAATGAATGGTTATTCTGAAGAAGAAATAGAAGAATATACCTCAAACGAAGAAAACTCATTTAACTTCACATTAAACGGCATAGAATATAAAGAAATTGAAGAAGCAAAAGACTACCAAAGTGAGGATGGAAAATCTTCTATAACAACTCCTAGATTATCATTCAAAATTGACTTAAAAAGAGCAAATCTTAACAAAGAAGAACCAACTTATAAAGTTGAACGAGGTGCAAATCAAACTATAAGTACTGGCAAAGAATTAACATTCAAATTTAATATTGATTTTGCTAAATTCCAAGAAAATGGTAAAGTATATATAGATAATAATATAGTAGATAGTTCAAACTACACAGCTAAAGAAGGCAGCACAATTATAACGTTTAAAAGTGATTATATTAACAAACTACAAGCTAAAGAACACAATCTTAAAGTAGTTGTTGATGATGGAGCTGTAGAGACATCATTTAAAATAGTTAATAATCCTCAAACAAGTGATAATATTTTACTCTATCTATTAATCTTTGGATTAAGTTTAATAGGATTTATAGGAATTGGACTATATATAAAGAAGAATAGAATAAAAAATCAAGGATGATAAAAATCATCCTTTTTTCGTAAACAATTATTTTTCTTGTTGATAATTTATAATCATATCTTCTCCTACATCCACAATATGAACTTTAAAATTATCACATTTTTCAAACTTAGTTAAATTAAAATCATATTCAAAATCAATTTTATTATCTTTAATAGATACTCCTCCCATATCACTTCTAGAAGCTAGCTCTATTCTCCTACCATCATTTAATTCTATAAAAACATTATTATTCTTAGAAATATCCCAGATATCCTTAGAATTATCTAATAATTTATAATCACTAGATCCATTTCTAAATCTAATCTTTAAAGCCGTACTACTAAGATTTGCCTCTTCAAAAAAAGCATTGGAAATATTACTAGATACAGCATAATATTTAATTGTTTCTCTAGATTGCATTTTTTCAGGAACATCTAAAGAAAACGAAATATTATTTCCTTTAATGGTATTGTTATCAACAGTTATATTGCTTAAACTAATCTTTAATATTTTAGCAACAGGAATATTCTCAGCAAAAATATTTAAATGAATAATATTATTATCAACGTTTATAGCATTAGATAAATTATTAATTCTTGAATCAAAGATAATACTGTCATTTTCATTCTTAATAATTAAATCATTAAAATGAATACGACTATAATCTAAATTACTCAATTCAAAATTTATTGCTAAATTAAAATTATCTATTAAAAAGCTATCTATTTTAATACTTATATCATCATTTAATTTTTGATAATCTGCATTAACCGTTTCTAAATATCCATTTGCAACTGCGACATTAACTCCACCAGGTGCATTTAAACCAAACAATTTAAATATTTCTTTAGCACTAACAACAGAAGTAAGGACAAATAATATCACTAAAGAACCATAAGCTAATTTCTTATACTTAATTTTTGAATTTTCCATACCAATTTCTTCATTAAACTTAAACATACTAATTTTATACTTAACTTTGTTTTTTAAATCATTATTCATATTTTAATTCACTCCTTATCTCTTTATTTAATTTTTTCCTAATTCTGAATAATTTAATTTTTATATTTGTTTCACTCATCTTTAAAATAGAAGCAATTTCCTTAATTGATTTAGATGAATAATAATACAAATTAATAATATTTTTATCAATTTCTGATAACTTATTAATACTCTTATATAGCAAATCAATTCTTGGATCATCGTTATAAAAATCATAATCAGCATACTTTTCAAGTGATTCTACCTCTTCAAAACTAACTAACGACTTATTTTTCTTATATTGATTTCTTACCAAGTTTTTAGCAATACCAGCTAGATATGAGTCTAATACTTTTATTTCGTTACCATTCATATAGTTTTTCCACAAAATATAGAACGTATCTACCAATATTTCTTCTTTATCTTGAGAACTCAAATTATAGCAAGCCATATTGTTAATAACTTTATTTATATAATTAGTATAATTATCAATTAATAAATCAAGATTAAGTTCCCCGTTAAAAACGTACTTATCAACACTTTCATGTTTCACTACAACAACTCCTCATATAAGATATCTTACACTTATATAGTGCATTTATTTTAAAAAAAGTTACACTTCAACAAAAAAAGATTATCAAGAAAAAATCTTTCATTTTTCTGATAATCCTGTTTCATTCTCATATATTTTATGATGTAATTGTAATATTCTTTTAGCCGTATCATTAATAAACTGCTCTTTATAGCCATATTTATTTAATTGAGTCAAAACTATTAAATAATATGGCTTTTTATCTTCAATATATCCAGCTTCATGGTAAGCAATATCCCACGAACCATATTTTCTAACATAATTCAAATTATTAATAGACTTATCTTTTATAAGTTTAATTGTCGGAGTAGATAACCATTCTTTAAACTTATTTGAATATATATTATTTTCATCAATAAACTTTTTTACTGCTTCCCAGTATATCAACATATCATTTGCATTAACAATTCCAAAAGAATCAGTTTCCTTACCAACCATGGTATATTCAGCTCCCAAAGAATTACCATACTTTTTAATATTATCTTTTCCTAATATTTCAACTAATTTTAAATAGGCAGTATTATCACTTTCAACTATTGATAGTTCTACAAGTTTTTCCAAAGAGTAATAAGTATCTTCTTTTTGATCTTTAATAATTCCTGTTCCAGGCCTTAAATCATTAGCCGTAATAAGTATTTGTTTATTCAAATCAATCTGTTTATTCAATGCCCTTTGTAATATCATTAAACAAGCAAGGATTTTAATTGCACTAGCAGAATAAAAACATACTGAATTATTATACCAAAAAGAATAATTATTAGTTATATCCTTATAATAAAAAGCCACTTTATTTCCTTTAAATGTCTCGTCCAAATACATATAATACAATTCTTTGAAATCTGACAATAAAGAAACAAGAGCATCCTTACTTAATCCCTTTATATTCATATTAACACTATAATCCATATACTTCCACCAATATAGATTATAACACAAAATAAAAACGATTAAAATCAACTATTCTAAGTCTTTAATCGTTAATAATCAAATGGCACGCTCTTTACAAACGTTTCCGAAAAAATAGAGATAAAACCTGATTACAAATATATTGTAATCATATTATATTCGAAAGGCCAATATAATTATAAAAAGAAAAAGTATCGATAATCGATACTTCTTTATTTATGCTTTTTTGGTGCAAGTTGTGATAATGCACTTCCAGCAACAGATTTTGTTTTACGTGACGTTCTGCCATCTTTCAAAAGAGATGAAGCTTTTGAAGCCACTTTCAAACTAGTTTTTCTTTGCTTTGCCATATACTTTCTCCTTTAACTTAATATTTTTTTAATGTTATCTGTAGAATCAATGCAATTGCGCCATGCAGCTTCGCCAGTTAATTTTGCTACAAATAAACGGTCATTATAGTCTATTTCATTTAGTAAACTATCTCTTACTTCTGAAGAACTATGATTACTTTTAACAATCCAAACAGATTCACATATTTTTGAATATGAATATGTCTTGATTTTAGAAATAAGACTAGAATAATCCTTACCAGGAGTTCTTAAGTCATAAGTAACAACATATCTATACATCTTTTTCCTCCAATCTACCTCGCTTGATTTATGGAAAAGAATGTGATAAACTACTTCTTGAATGCCAATTCAGAATAATAGTCTCACAACGAGGCTATTTTTCTTTTCCATAGATAATATAACAAACTAAAGCAAAAAAGTCAAATCAAATGTGAATAATATCACATATATCATGTTATTAACCGTTAAAATATGCAATTATCGATAGTTGTTTGTGAATAATATTGACATATTGTGTAAATGATGTATAATATTCACAGAGGTGACTTAGATTATGATATTAAGAATTAAACTAAGTAACATTGCTGGGATAAAAGATGAAATGGATTTAAACTTCATTGCTACAAAAACAGATAAAAAAAATATTAACTCAGTATATATTACAGAAGATAATATATGGATTAATAGATTGATTGGTATAATCGCTGGAAATGCCCATGGAAAAAGTACCATATTAGATGCTATTGCAAGTATTGGATCATTTATCGAATTACCTTTAAAAAAAAAGAATATTCCGTCATTAAATGATATTGAAATGAAAGAATACAAAGAAGAATACAAAGAAAAAGTATTCAAACAAATGATTACCGATTATACTAATATCGATTTACCGGCTGGAAATAAATTAAATAATAATAAGAATTCACTAATTGAAATTGAAATGTACATAAAAAATGATGATAATCTTACATCTGGATACTATTTATATTCATTAGAATATGATAAATCTTATAAGACAGATGGTATAAAGAAAGAAAAATTAGCTTATAAAAACAAATATAAAAAGAAGTATTTAAATATTTTTGAAATAACAAATAGTTTTGAAAGTGAAATCGGATATAAAATTGCATATGAGAAAAACTATATCAGTGAATTACAAGCTAATAATATTGATGTTACTGAATTCGAAAAGAAAATTAAATACTATAAAGCCTTTGTAAAACATTACAACAAAGATTCTAGTATTATTTTTGCGGACAATTATGTTTTTCCAGAGTTTTATATTGTTAATATGATTGAAAAATGTAACGTATTGAAAGAGTTAACACAATTTGTAAAACTAGCAGATGACAATATAGAAGAAATTTTTATTGATAAAAATTCAGATGGAAAGAAAAAACTTATGTTTAAGTATAATCAATTTAATTTGGAATATAATGAGGTATCAACTGCTACTCAAAAATTAGTTGCAATGGCTTATTCAATACTTGAGTCTAACAAAAATAATAGCGTATTTTTAATAGATGAATTTGACAACTCATTAAATTTAGAAATTTCAAAATTCTTAATAGATATTTTTGCTTCTAAAAGTAAAAGTATGTCTCAAATTATTTTTACAACAAATAATCCAGATATATTAGATAATTTAAGAAGAGATCAAATATATTTATTATTGAAAAGAAAATATAATATTAATGCAATCAATTTTTATAATTTTACTGATCCAATAACTAAAAAAAGAGTTAGAAAGGATTTTAGCTTTGTTAAAGCATACAAAAAGAATGTTATTGAGAATTTTCCATCTAGTGAATTAAAAGAAATAATTACAAATAGTTTTATGAATTTATATATAGAAAAAGAAGATTAATATTTAATCTTCTTTTTCTATTATTTTTTCTAATTCATTCCCAATTCTTTCAATTATTCCAACAACTAAAGCATTACCCATCATGAAGTTTCTCTTTTTATCTGTCATACCTGTGTTAGTCCAATTATCTGGGAAACAATTGATTCTTTCACATTCAATTGGAGTTAATAATCTAATTTTCTTAGTTTTATAATCTTCAACTATATGAGTTGTTCTACTAATTCCGCCCTCACTAGTTAACATTGTTCTAGCTGGCGCTTCTAAATTATCGGGACAAGGCATAGCACCTTCAGTATAGAAATATTCTTCTCCATTAGGTTTAACTCTAGGAATTCTTTTATTACCTTTAAGATATTCAAATTTCTTATAAGCTTCATCAGTTAAAAAGAATTTTTTATCAACTTCTTCGTGTTGAATAATCTTTTTCAATGGGAAAATTTCATCACAATCAGCTAATACTTTTGAAGTATAAACTTTACCATTTATCATAATTCCAGCATTATAAAACTGTGCTTTAAACTTATCGCTTACTTCAACTAAATCCTTAAATGAATCTTTTGATAAATTAGTTGTATTAAATTCTAGTTCTACATTTTTAATTGGAAATTGTTTAACAAACATTCCACCTTTAAAAATTATATCTTTAGGATTACTCTTTGATAATGATTTATAATACTCAGTAGATTTATGATAAGCAAATATAAATACTCTTCTTCTTTTTTGTGGTAAACCATATTCACCAGCATTTATAACTCTCCATTGAACTGCATAGCCATTATCCATAAAACTTCTTAATATAATACCAAAATCTCTACCTCTTTGTTTAGCAGGAGATAATAATAATCTATCAACATTTTCTAATAGTACAAATGGAGGTTTTTTAGCTTTTAATATGTCATTTATTGCCCACCATAAAACTCCTTTTTTCCCTTCAATACCTTTGCTATTTGAAAGTGTTTGAGCTACTGAATAATCTTGACATGGAAAACCACCAACTAAAAGTGTATGGTTTGGAATCTTCTTTTTATCAACTTGAAATATATCAACATTGCTTGCGTCTTTATCTCCAAATCTTTTAACATAACAATCAAAAGCTTCTTGAGTCTTAGTTGCAGGTTCCCATTGATTAGCCCATACGAACTTCCAATCTCCATTCTCTTTAACTTTATCATTTATAAGTTCAACTTTATTTAAACCGCATCTAAATCCACCAACACCGGCAAATAATTCTACTACTGTTTTCTCCATGATTTTTGTACCTCCTGATTGTCTAAATTCCCTAAATATATTATAATATATTTGATTA